>OGZQ01000093.1_pt1 | contig 80839 bp, 75 predicted proteins | sample 1576841 | NCBI WGS metagenome assembly OGZQ01 (sample SAMEA3541527, study PRJEB24748) | human gut metagenome | biome: human gut; feature: human-associated habitat; material: faeces | place: China | collected 2012
CGAGACATACAAGCCAAAATTCCATTGCCGCAGGCAATTTGGAATGAATTTTGGCTACGTTACTGAGAACGGAGTGAACAGTAACGTTCACTCCGCGCCCGGTGATTCAGAAAGGTTTCCTATGAACAGGTAAGCTTTCTGATCAGCGATAATAGTTTAACTTCTTCTCAATCTTATCCATCACGATTGCAACCAGAAGATTAAAGATAAAATAGAAAACTGCCGCGATCACAAATGGCATCATCGTTGTCTGCGCACTTGCGATCTGCTTTGCAATCGTAAACATTTCGGCGACCGCCACAACGAAAGCTAAGGACGTATCCTTTACCAATGTGATAACCTCATTTGTCACAGACGGAAGAATTCTCTTTATCACCTGCGGCAGAATAATTCTGAAGAAAGTCTGTACCTTACTGTATCCAAGAATCTTCGCAGCCTCATACTGTCCTGCCGAGATAGATTCGATTCCACCTCTGTAGATTTCTGCAAAATATGCAGCATAGTTAATACTAAACGCGATAAATACAGCGATCAGGCTGTATCCCATAGAAATACGGATTCCAAAAATAAAATACGGTCCGAAATATACAACCATCAACTGCAGCATTAACGGCGTTCCTCTCATAACAGATATGTAGGCAGACACGATTCCACGAATCACCGGATTCTTAGCCATTCTGCCAAAGCAGATCAGAAGTCCCAGTGGAAGTGAAAAAATCAATGTCACTACAAAGATCTCCACAGAAACTACCATACCACTGGCAAGCTGCTGCAGCATTACACTTAAAGACATATCTTTTCCTCCTAAGAAATTTCTCCTGTACAGTAAGAAAAGAGGGTGCACAAAATGTACCCTCCATTCCTTTTATAATACAGACAGCTCTGTACAAGTCTGTCCTCTTGTATCTTTATCAGCTACCATTCACTCCGTAAACAATCACCTTTATCATTCACTTCATGAACAATATTTTTTATTCCGCATCTTCTGCTGTATCTTCTTCAGAAGTCTCAGCCTCAGAAGTATCTTCCTCTGCTGCATCATCTTTCTTGTCTGCGGATTCTTCATCATCACTTCCAATACAAAGCATATCTGCAACTTCGTATTTCTCTGCCAGTTTGTCAACTTCGCCAGCGTCATAAAGTTTAAGAACTTCAGCCCATACAGTGTCTTTCAGTTCATCATTGCCTTTCTTGAAGCCGATTCCGTACTGCTCGCTCTGGATTGGCTCATCAAGGATTACGTATTTACCTTCTTCTCTCTGAGAAAGCTGATATTTGGCAACACCGATGTCAACTGCAATCGCATCTGCCGCACCGGAATCCAGATTCATAAATGCTGTATTATAATCAGGGTTCTCTGTCAGTGATCCAAAGCTTGCTGTCAGATCTTTATTATCATCGCTGTTTAAAGCATCCAGTGCTGCGGAAGCTGCCTGAACAACAACATTCTTGCCTGCCAGATCGTCTAATTTCTCAATCTTAGAATCAGCAGCTACAACCATAACCTGCTCATTATTCAGATATGGATCAGACCATGTATAATCATCTTCACGTCCATTGATTGTGAATCCATTCCAGATACAGTCGATAGAACCAGAATTCAGCTCCATATCCTTAGAATCCCAGTTGATTGGTTTCTTTACAAGTTCCCATCCGAGATTGTCACATACTTCCTGTGCAAGATCGAGGTCGAAACCAACATAATCTCCATTATTGTCTTTATATCCGAAAGGAGGATACTCTGCGTCAAATCCTACAGTTAATGTCTTGCTGTCAGCATCTGCATATACAGAAACAACACCTGTCATCATAGAAGCTGCCATAACTCCTGCCATGAGTACTGCTAAAGATCTCTTTTTCATGATAAATATCTCCTCTTCATCTGTTTTGTTATTTACCACACAGCCACTCTACCATGTGAAAGTATGTTTTAATCCTAACACACCCATCCACTCCTGTCAAGCGCAAGTTACTGGGTTACTGTTCACTGTGTTCTCAGTAACACGCTTCGCGATGCACAGAATTTATGCTATTCGCATAAATTCGCGCCGTATGTCTCGGGTTTTCTGTGACCTTCGCTCACAAAAAACACCTCGCGGGACATTGCCAGTGAATAGTAACTAAATAATACTGAGAAAAAACAGGGATTGTGCACAGCAGATATAAAAAATCTGCTGGCACAATCCCTGTTTATTCTGTCTCACGATGTGAGGTGAGATGTTCTTCAAGACTGCGGGCAGCGATGCTCTGTGGTCTTTTTACGTTGCGGATCAGACAGATTTTTCGCTCCGGAAGAGGTTCCTCGATAGGAATCTGCACGATTTTGCCCCTCGCGATATGCTCAGCGGCAAGTTCTTCCGGAAAGAATCCGATTCCCAGGTTATGCTGTACCATAGGAAAAATCTGGTCTGTTGTTGCCACTTCCATATCCGGCGAGAAGGGAAGATTATGGCGCATGAAGTACTGCGTATATAATTCCCTTGTACTGGTGCCCGGTGCGATTCCAATCAGGGGGATATCCTGCAAGTCCTGCAGACGGTGTTTTCTGGAGGCTATTTCTGCATATTCCTCTCCGCCGATAAGAATCTCCCGGAAAGAATACAGAGGAACTCTCTGGAGAGGCTTCTTCAGCGCAACAGGAGTAGTGACTACTGCGAAGTCTACCAGTCCGTTTTCCAGAGCCTGGACTGCCTGCGGTGTGGAATGATTGGAAATTCTAAGCTTCACATGTGGATAATGATGGTGAAAAACTTCCAGTTCATTCAGCAGAAACAGGCGCAGTGCGATTTCGCTGGCTCCGATATTGACAAGTCCACTCTCCAGCCCTTTGTCCTTGAGAAGTTCATTTTCACCGGATACAAGCTGTTCTATTGCAATAGAAACGTGTTCAAAAAGACGCTCGCCCTCAATTGTCAGCTGTACTCCACGATTAGAACGGATAAAAAGTTTGCATCCCAGGTCGTTCTCAAGGATATTCATACAGCGGGTGATGTTGGGCTGATTATTTCCCATAACGTCGGCTGCTTTGGAAAAGCTCTTGTACTGAGCTACATAATAAAAAATACGATAATAATCAAGAATCATAATACAGTCGGCTCCTTATGCTATATAAAAATAGAATATCTGATATAGAAAAATAACGTTTGTATATCAATGTGTGAATCAGTATAATACGACTGGGTCAAAAAATCAATATAAAAGTCCTGACAATAGGACGAAGACCGTTACTGAGAACGAAGTGAACAGTAACCGGAGACCAAAAGGAAAGGGAGATTACCGAATATGACAACAGCAAATAAGACAATTAAGATTAATGACGTAGAGGCGGCAAAAAAACTGGTCTGTGCGGCAGTCAGATGTCCATTTGATATTGACATTGTATCTAAAGGAAAAATTTTTATTGATGCCAAATCTATTCTCGGAGTATTAAGCCTTGGTGTGGAAGAACCTCTGGAACTTAAATATGATGGCTATGATGAGGATTTTGAATCAGTGATCGCAGGTCTGGCATGTTAAGATTAAAGAAAGGAATCCGCAGGTGCAGATGACATCTACAAATCTTCTATATATTTATGTGATTATCATTAATGTAGTTACATTTTTTATCTATGGCTTGGATAAAAGCAAGGCAAAAGCCGGACAGTGGCGCATACCGGAAGCGCAGCTGATATTTCTGGCGGTGATCGGAGGATCGGTGGGAGCTCTGGCCGGTATGAAGGTATTTCATCATAAAACAAGAAAGCCGAAATTTAAGACAGGAGTTCCGGTAATACTGATTATTCAACTTATTATTTATTTTTGGTTTTCGGGAAATGAGGGGATTATTCTGCACTTATAGCAATCCTCATAAATAATGCATATTGATTTTAGCTCATCAGAGCGTGAAATCCTGTGTCAGTAAAGCGGATATATTGTCCGCTTTCTTTTTTGTCCGGATTATGACATTGCTATAGGCGGATAAAATTGATTGTTACAGAGAATGAGGTATGTTATGCTACTCTTATATAAGAATTGCGGGGGCTGCAAAGCAGTGAAGTAATTCGTAGATATCAAGTCAGGGGAAAGATGTCTTTTAACCCTGATATCATATGAAAAGATGTCTGTTAAGTGAAAGAAGGGCAAAAAATAATACATGACAGAAATATAAAAAATATAAGAGAGCAGGTGAAAAATATTGGAACAGGAAATTCAGGAGGCAAAAAGTTTATATTACAGCTATAAACAGTATTTTTCAGACTATCTTCCGGATTTGACGAAACTGGGGCTGAAAGTAGTAATGGCATTGCTGGTATTTGTGGGCGGGCGCAAAGTGATCCAGTGGTTTGTTTCTTTCATAAAGAAGTCCATGGAGCGTGCGTCTGTAGACAAAGGTGTGATCCAGTTTACAGGGTCGCTGTTGAGAATTGTACTTTATATTTTGCTGGTATTTAGCATTGCCACTCATTTTGGTGTAAAGGAATCCTCTATTGCGGCACTGCTTGGTACTGCAGGTGTAACGGTAGGTCTTGCATTGCAGGGCGGTCTTGCAAATATCGCAGGCGGGATCATGCTTCTGATCTTCAAACCATTTCAGGTTGGGGATTATATCATTATCGCACAGCAGAATGAGTGTGAAGGAACTGTATACAAAATAGAAATCTGTTATACAACTCTGATTTCCATAGATAACAAACACATTGTAATTCCAAATGGAACGCTGTCCGGCAGCATTATTACAAACGTAACTGCCAGAGATCTTCGTAAGCTGGAGATCAAAGTAGGAATTTCTTATGATTCAGACATTAAGAAAGCAAAAGTAATCCTGGAAGAAATCCTTCATAATGATGAAGATACGAAAGACGACCAGGGAATGGTGGTGTTTGTAGATGAGCTTGGAGAGAGCGCAGTGGTCATGGGCCTGCGTGTGTGGGTGGCTACGGAGAAATACTGGCCTGCCAGGTGGCGGCTTAATGAACTGATCAAAGAAGCATTCGATGCAAACGGAATTGAAATCCCGTACAATCAGCTACAGGTTCATGTGAAGAAACAGATCTGATAATAGCCAAATAATACCAAACAAGAATAAATAATCCTTAATTCATAGTGATTTATACCAATTTCATTGTCAAATATTGGTATAATACCACCAAAATAATATAAAATACGACAAAATAATTGACAATACGACAACAAATTGCTATACTGGAGTCAAGTTAAACAACAAAGTGTTTTTATGAAGATGCAAAGGCGCATGTAAGTAAATGGATTGCTGCACGATTTTTATACATTGCAAAGATGCAAAAATATAAAAACACTTTTTTTGTACCCAAAATTAACTTCGTGATTGTAACTAAGTAACAATGTACAGAAAGAAAAGGAGAGAAAACTATGAAAATGTACAAAAAAGTTATGGCAGCAGCTCTTGCAGGAGTAATGACAGTTTCCATGTCCGCTACAGCATTTGCAGCAGATGATGACGGCTATATTCTCAAAGCCACAAATGAAGATTCCAAATCATCCGACAATGATCTGGTGATCGCAATCGAAGGAAGCGTAAGCTCCATGGACCCGGCAAACATTCCGGATACAAACGCAATCTCCGCTACACGTGGTGTATACGAGACACTGGTTTCTTTTGATGAGAACCAGGAATTAACAGGCAAACTTGCTGAATCATGGGAAGTTTCCGATGACTCTCTTACTTATACTTTCAAACTTCGTCAGGGTGTTAAATTCCAGGACGGAACAGACTTCAATGCAGCAGCAGTTAAAGCAAACTACGATCGTGTAGTTAACAAAGACAACAACCTTCGTCAGAGAAGAACATTTATCGTAACTAACGAAGACGGATCTGAAACACCTCGTGTAGACAGCATTGAAACACCGGATGATTACACACTGGTTATCAAACTGACACAGGCATGGGCACCATTTATCAACCGTATGACACAGTTCTGTATCATCAGCCCTGCAGCTCTTGAAGAGTATGGCAATGATATCATGAACCATCCATGCGGAACCGGCCCATATGTATGTACAGAATGGGAAGAAGGCGACCACACAAGCTTCGAGCGTAATGATGATTACTGGGGAGACAAACCGGGCGTTGACACTGTAACAATCAAAGAAGTTCCGGAAGCAGGTGCACGTACAGCTATGCTTCAGACAGGTGAAGCAGATTTCATCTATCCTACACCATCTGACCAGATTGAAGCAATCAAAGGAACAGACGATGTAAACATCCTTACAACAGACTCCAACATCATGAGATATGTAACTCTGAACATGGATCTGGAACAGCTTTCTGATGTAAAAGTACGTCAGGCTATGAACTATGCAATCGACAAAGATGCATACATCCAGTTAATGTATTCCGGATACGGGAAACCGGCTACATCCGTAGTTCCATCTATCATCGGTGGATATGAAGAACAGGAAGCTTACACATATGATGTAGACAAAGCAAAAGAACTTATGAAAGAAGCCGGATACGAAGACGGATTCAAACTTACTCTGTGGGGCGATAACACAACACAGGAAATCAAAGGTATGACATTTATTTCCCAGCAGCTTGCTCAGATCGGTATCGAAGTTGACGTTCAGCCAATGGAGCCTGCAACTGTAAGTGACAAGATTTATGTTGACAAAGAAGATGCTGAGATCAATATGTGGTATGTAAACTGGTCTGCATCTGACTTCACAATGGATGGTTCTTTACGTTCCCTGCTTTACAGCACAATGTGCCCTCCGACAAGTGCAAACACAGCATACTTCAATGACGCTGATTTTGATAAAGATATGGACGAAGGTCTTGCAACAGCTAACGAGGAAGAGCAGGCTAAATACTATGGTGATGCTCAGAAGATTGCATGGGAAGCATGCCCATGGTTATTCCTTGGCAATGACCAGATCATCTATTCTACAAAATCTTATCTGTCTGGCGTATATGTATCTCCGGACGGAGCATTTAACTTCGCAAATGCAACTTTAGCACAGTAAGTAATGGGGTTGAGAACAGGCTGCGAAGAACATAAATCTGGCTGTCTGATCTGAAATTGCAGCAATTCCATAAAAATACTGCCGATACGGCAGTGTGAATACAGGACAAAGATGTTCGAACCGGAGAACTGCCATAAGATTTACTATGGCAGTTCTCTGGCTATAAAGCATCAAATATAAATAACAGGTAAGAAAATAATAAGGAGGAAAAATATGGGACGTTATTTAGGTAAACGTTTGGCAAGCACGATCCCGCTGCTTCTGGTTATCTCATTCGTAGTATTTATGTTTATCCATATGATTCCAGGTGATCCGGCAAGACTGGTAGCCGGTCAGGATGCAACAAAGGAAGATGTGGCAGTTGTACGTGAACAGCTGGGACTGGATGAGCCATTACTTGTACAGTATGGTAAATATATGAAAGGTCTTTTTACAGGAGATCTGGGAAGCTCTATCAAAAACGGTAAAACTGTAGTAGAGACAATCGCACCAAGACTGAAACCAACTATCATGCTGACATTCTCATCCATGATATGGGCTGCAATCATCGGTATTGCAATCGGTATCATCGCTGCCGTATTTCATGGCAGAATTCTTGATTATGTAGGTATGATCATAGCAATCGCAGGTATATCTGTTCCAAGCTTCTGGTTAGGTCTGGAATTGATTCAGCTTTTTTCAGTAAGCCTGGGATGGCTTCCAACCAGTGGACTGGAAACCTGGAAGAGCTATATTCTTCCATCACTTACAATGGGAGCAGGAATCATGGCCGTACTTGCCAGATTCTCCAGATCTTCCATGCTTGAGACCATGCGTGAGGACTATGTGCGTACCGCACGTGCCAAAGGTCTTTCTGAATCACTGGTTGTTATGCGTCATGCATTTAAGAATTCTCTGATCGAGATCGTAACAGTAGCCGGACTTCAGATTGGTGGTCTCCTTTCCGGATCTGTTATGGCAGAGACGGTATTCTCCATACCCGGACTTGGACGTCTTCTGGTAGACTCCATCCAGATGAGAGATTACAAAGTTGTTCAGGCATTACTTCTGTTCTTTGCTACAGAATATATCCTGATCAACCTGATCGTAGATGTTCTTTATGGCGTGATTAACCCAAGAGTACGTTATGAATAGAGGAGGAGAGAAGATGGCAGATAAGAACACAACATCAAACATTAACCTTGCTGCTGCCGAAGAACTCCCTAAGGCACAGAGCAAGTTCAAAGAATTTGTCAAGAAATTCATGAAGAGAAAAACAGCAGTGATTTCTCTGGCATTTATAGTTTTTATTATCTTAATGGCAATCATCGGACCGTATGTAGTTCCGTATGATCCGCAGGCACCGGATTACACAGCTATGATGCAGGGGCCAAGCGCAGCCCATATCTGGGGAACCAATGAATACGGACAGGATGTTTTCTCCCGTCTGATGGTTGGTACCAGACTTTCTCTTACATGCGCGCTGACAGCGACGATCATCGGTACGGCTATCGGTGTTGTTCTCGGACTGATCGCAGGTTTCTACGGCGGAATTATCGATTCCCTGATTATGAGATGCTGTGACGTACTTTTCGCTTTTCCTGATATCCTGCTGGCTATCGCAGTCGTTGCCATCATCGGACAGGGAATGGTAAATGTTATGATCGCGGTTGCGGTATTTACAGTGCCGTCCTTCGCACGAATCATACGAAGCGCGACGATTTCCGTAAAGCAGGCTCCTTATGTAGAGGTTGCCCGTTCCCTGGGATGCTCAAACACAAGAATCCTGTTTGTACATATTTTCCCTGGTACGATCCAGTCCATGATCGTTAACTTTACCATGCGTGTAGGTACTGCGATCCTTGCTGCATCATCCTTAAGCTTCCTGGGATTCGGTGCAAACGTTACAGAGCCTGACTGGGGTTCCATGCTTTCCACAGGACGTAACTATCTGAACACAGCTCCTCATATGGTACTGTTCCCTGGTATTCTGATCTTCCTCACAGTTCTGGCATTCAACCTGCTGGGCGACGGTCTCAGAGATACCCTGGATCCAAAGATGAACTAGGAGGAAGAAACCATGGCAGAAAAATTATTAGAAGTAAAGAACCTCCGTACGGAGTTTAAAAGAGATAAAACATGGGTGACAGCAGTTAATAATGTAAGCTTCTCCATTCAGCCGGGTGAAATTCTTGGTCTGGTAGGAGAGTCCGGATGCGGTAAATCCGTAACTTCCCTCTCCATTATGAAACTTCTGGCACGAAACAGTAAGATTTCCAACGGTGAGATCCTGCTTAATGGCAAGGATCTTCTCAAAGAAGATAAAAAAGGCATGAGAAAGATCAGAGGACGTGAAGTTGCCATGATCTTTCAGGAGCCGATGAACTCTCTGAACCCATGTATGAGAATTGAGAAACAGTTGACAGAAGCAATCCTGCTCCATAACAATTTCTCAAAAGAAGAAGCGCACAACAGAGCATTCGAAGTACTGAAATCAGTAGGTATCCCTGAACCGGATATGACATTAAAGAGTTATCCGCACCAGCTTTCCGGCGGTATGTGTCAGCGTGTTATGATCGCTATGGCAATGTCCTGTGAGCCGGAGCTTCTCATCGCGGACGAGCCGACTACAGCCCTTGACGTTACCATTCAGGCTCAGATTCTCGAACTGATGGAGGACATCAGGGCAAAGAAGAATACAGGCATTCTGATGATCACACATGACCTTGGTGTTGTCGCTGAAATGTGTTCCAGAGTTGTTGTTATGTATGCCGGCCGAATCGTAGAAGAAGCGCCTGTGCAGGAACTTTTTGCAGATCCGAAACATCCATATACACAGGGGCTGATCGGTTCTGTACCGAAACTTGGAAGTGGTGTGGAATCTCTTCCATCCATCCCGGGAAGCGTACCGGATCTGTCCGTAATGCCGAAAGGATGTAAGTTTGCACCGAGATGTAAATATGCAATGGATATCTGTCATCAGCAGGAACCGGAGCTTGCAGATATCAACGAAGCAGGTACCAGAAAATGCAGATGCCATCTGCTCAACAAAACCGGAAAGGAGGCGTAACCTGTGAGCGAGCCGTTATTATCAGTAAAGAATATGAAGAAAACATTCCAGGCAAACGGAGGAATGTTCAGCAAGAAGAAATTTGTCCATGCGGTAAATGACGTATCTTTTGATATTTATCCAGGCGAGACTTTCTCTCTGGTAGGAGAGTCCGGATGTGGTAAATCCACGACAGGTAAACTGATCGATCATCTGATCACACCTGACTCCGGTGAAATCTGGTTTGAGGGAAAAGAAATCTCCAAACTTTCAGAGAAAGAAATGCGCCCGTTACGTTCAGATATCCAGATGGTTTTCCAGGATCCATACGGTTCCCTGAATCCGAGAATGAAAGTTCAGGATCTCATCGGTGAGCCACTTCTGATTCACACAAATATGAGTGCAGGAGAGCGCCTTAAGAAAGTACATGAACTTCTCGGCACTGTAGGATTAAGCCCGTCTCATGGAGAGCGTTACCCGCATGAATTTTCCGGTGGTCAGCGTCAGCGTATCGGAATTGCCAGAGCACTGACTGTACAGCCAAAGCTTATCATCGCAGATGAGCCGGTATCTGCCCTTGATGTTTCTATCCAGGCGCAGGTATTAAATCTTCTGCAGCAGTTACAGAAAGACTTTAATCTTACCTATCTGTTCATTTCCCATGACCTGAGCGTCGTTGAAATGATTTCAGACAGAATCGGTGTCATGTATCTTGGCACGATCGTAGAGACAGCACCGAAGAAAGAACTTTATGCAAACCCGAGACATCCATATACAAGAGCACTTCTCTCCGCAGTTCCGATCCCGGATCCGGAAGTGAAGAAAGAGCGTATTACTCTGAAAGGTGACCTTCCAAGTCCGAGTAATCCGCCGAGTGGCTGTCTGTTCCACACACGTTGTCCGCATTGTACAGAAAAATGTAAGACACAGGTGCCGACACCTGCTGAAATTGCACCGGGTCATATTGTAAAATGTCATTATCCGGAACTTACAGAATAGGAATTCCGAAATAACAATATCACACCTGGAGATGAACAGTGAAGAAAACAGGATTCACTGAGAGATACAGGTCATTATGAATGGATGAGGAAAGAGGGGCTATGTTTACTGAGGAAAGACAAAGCGCAATAGAGAATTGTCTTCGTGAAAACGGAAAAGTCAAGGTTAAGGAATTGAGTGAAATGTTTCAGGTCACAGAAGACTGTATCCGAAAAGATCTTAAGATTCTTGAAAACGCCGGTAAGTTAAAGAGAACCTACGGCGGTGCAATCCTTTCACAGGATTATCCGCTGAAAAGAGACGTAGTAGACAGACGCCAGTTTAACCTTGACAAAAAGAGAACAATTGCAGCCAAAGCATTTAAACTGATTAAGAATAACGAAACGATTTTCCTTGATATTTCTACCACAAATATCGAACTGGCAAAGCTTCTTGCCACGTCAAATATGCGTGTGGTAGTGGTGAGCAATATGATAGATATCCTGCAGATCCTTGCCACAAATCCGTCTATTACTGCAATCGGTACAGGGGGAACAATGTACCAGACAGTAAACGGATTTATGGGAGCTGCAACGATAGAAGTGATTAAGCAGTATAGCTTTGACCGTGCATTTATAGGAAGCTGCGGTGTGGATATGACTGATTGTGCAATTACTACATTGGGGGTAGAGGACGGATTGACAAAGAAAGCAGCCGTGTACAGCAGCAGACATAAATATGTTGTTATGGAAAGGGATAAATTCTATTTCAACGATTCCTATAAATATGCATACTTTGATGATATCAGCGGAATTGTTACGGATGAATTTCCAGATGATACGATCGTGAGTACACTGGAGAGAGCAGGGGTGAAATTGTTCTGATACAGGTAAGTCTTCGGGGGACTTATCTGATCTGGTTAAATCAGTCAGCAGAATGGATGATCTGTCTGGCTTAAATGAAAAAGATGGAGGCAAGTACGTGAAAGAATATATTTTGGAAGCCTGTGTAGATTCTGTAGAATCTGCTATGGCAGCGGTTGAGGGAGGCGCAGACAGGTTGGAACTCTGCGGCAACCTGATCATCGGCGGAACCACTCCGGGACCGTGGCTTTTTGATGAGATAAGGAAGCGTTCGGATATCAGGATTCATGCCCTGATCCGTCCGCGTTTTGGAGATTTCTGCTATACAGATGCAGAATTTTCCATGATAAAGCATGCAGTAGAAGATTTCAGGAAAATGGGTGCCGAAGGTGTTGTATTTGGGGTGCTGAAACCGGATGGCACATTAAACATGGAACAGATGAAAGAACTGATGGAGGCGGCAGGGGATATGTCAGTGACCCTTCACAGAGCTTTTGATGTATGCGTGGATCCAATAGAAACAATGGAACAGGCAATCTCACTGGGAATCAATACGATCCTTACTTCAGGACAGCGCAATGTATGTCTGCAGGGGGCAGATCTTTTGCGGGAACTCGAGGAAAAGAGTCGTGGACGTATCACAATCCAGGCAGGAAGCGGTGTCGGCGCATCGGTGATCCGACAGCTTTATCCTCTGACAGGAATAAAAGCATATCACATGACTGGTAAGAGAGTAATCGACAGTGAGATGCAGTTCAGAAAAGACGGAGTGAATATGGGACTCCCGATGCTTAGTGAATATGAGATATGGCGTACGGATGTAGATAATATCCGCGCCGCAAAGAAAGTTCTGGAGGAATTATAATGGCAGAACCGAAGATTTTTTTAAAAGGGAACAGGGATCGAATTGAAAAGAGCTACCTGGAGCAGGCGAAGAACCTGCCCCGGGTTTTTGCGCCTGTAGATGAGAAATTACAGAAATGTACAGAGGAAGTGGCGCTTGCATGTAAATATTTATATGCGTTTATGCCGTACAGCGATATTGGCAATTATCCGTTTGAAGTATTTCTGGACTATGCAGAGAATGGTGTGAATCTCTGGAAAGAGAATCCACAGGTTGCAGATCTTCCGGAAGAAATCTTCCTGAATTATGTGCTGTTTCACAGAGTAAATGAAGAAGAAATTGCTCCTTGCAGAACTTTCTTCCGCACAGAGATTGGAACCAGAACGCAGGGAATGAATTTTAAAGAGGCAGCCCTGGAAGTGAACTACTGGTGCGCCGAAGAAGCAACCTATCACTGTACAGATGACCGTACTTTATCTGCGGTTTCCGTATATCGAAGAGGTAATGGAAGATGTGGTGAGGAGTCTGTATTTACAGTGAATGCCCTGCGAAGTGTGGGCGTTCCGGCGCGCCAGGTGTATGCGCCGAAATGGTCTCATTGTGATGACAATCATGCATGGGTAGAAATCTGGTGTGACGGTGAATGGTATTTCCTTGGAGCATGTGAGCCGGAAGAAATCCTGAATAAAGGATGGTTTACGAATGCTTCTTCCAGAGCGATGATGATTCACTCCCGTGTATTTGACACAAAAATTCCGAACGGAGAAGTGATCGGCAAAGATGGCATGGTTACTATGCTGAATGAATTGAAGAGATATGCTGTTACAAAGGAGATTACAGTGTCCGTAAAGGATGAACAGGGAGCTCCGGCTGAGGGCGCAGAGGTTTCTTTTGAAGTACTGAATTACTCTGAATATGCACCGATCGCAGAGAAGAAAACAGACAGTAAGGGAACCGCCAGACTGACAACAGGACTTGGGAGTCTGCATATTTCTGCAAGAATGTGTTCTGACGGCGAGTGGTTCTATGCGGAAACAGTTATGAACACTGAGAAAGAAGATAACTGTGAACTTTGTCTGGTACCGCAGGATAAAAGAAATGACGGCGAATCAGAAAAGTGGACAGCAGCAGATATATTTGCTCCTCATGACGCACCTGTAAACACAGACATGCCGACTTTAGAACAGAAGGCGAAGGGAAATAAGCGTCTGGCAGCAGCCAATGCACACAGAGAGCAGAAAGTAAGAAACTGGTCAAATCCGGAATGTGAACGTTTTCTGGAAAAAAAGGTAAACAGGATAGAAGAAGCCATTGCTGCCTCATACAGAGAGGATCTCCTGAGGGTTCTCACAGAGAAAGACAGAACTGACTGTATCAGTGACGTTCTGGAGGAACACCTGGAGCTGGCAATTCCATATCATGGTATGATGAAAAAGGATACCTTTGTATCTTATGTGTTAAATCCAAGAGTAGATGATGAAGTTCTTCAGAAATACAGAAGAGAGATTAAGAAGCATTTTTCCAGAACTGAGAAACAGGAGCTGAGAGATGACCCTTCCAGAATCTGGAATCTGATCGAGAAGGCAATTGTTTCCAGACCGGAGAAAGAGCGTTCCAGTGTGATCACAACACCGGCAGGATGTATAAGGACCTGTACAGGAAGCTTCCTGTCAAAGAAAATCCTGTTTGTTGCAATAGCGAGAACCTTTGGAGTAGCGGCAAGACTGAATCCACATGATCGTTCTATGGAATATATGGAAAACGGAAGATTCGTTCCTGTGCTTGCAAGAACAGAGAAGAACTGTACTCTGATCCTGAAAGCAGGAGAGACTGTAAAGTGGAAATATTTCCAGAACTGGAGTATTGCAAAACTGGAGAATGGAAGATATACATCACTGAAACTGGGAGCAGAGAATTTCGAAGATCAGATCCTGAATCTGCCGTTGGAATCCGGAAACTACAGGATTCTTACTTCAAACAGACTTCCAAATGGAAATATGTTTGCAAATGAATATCATTTTGAAATTCAGCCCGGAGAGACAAAGGAGATTGAGCTGGTACTCAGGGAAGCAGATCTGGAGGATATGCTGGAGAATATTTCCATGCCGGATTTTATGCTGAAAACTGAGGATGGTACAGAGTTGAAAGCATCTGACCTTACAGCAGACGGAAAACATATCCTGATGTTTCTGGAAGAAGAAAAAGAGCCTACTGAACATATCTTAAATGAAATGATGGAGCAGGAAGAAGCTTTTGCAGGATATGCAGAGCAGATTATTTTTGTAGTGAGAAGTAAAGAAGCACTGGAGACACCGACACTGTCCAAAGCACTTGCAAAGTTAAAAAATATTCAGATTTATTATGATGATTTCTCAGAGATTATCAATACTCTGGGAAGACGTATGTACGTAGACCCGGATAAACTTCCGCTGATCATTGTGACAAATGGAAGCCTGAACGGAATTTATGCGACCAGCGGCTACAATGTAGGAACCGGGGATATGCTGTTGAGATTAATGTAATGAAGAATTGTAGGAGAAAAAATTATGTATCAGTTTAACAGAAAAGAATATGAAGAACGTATGAAATGGTATCAGGATGCCCGTTTCGGAATGTTTATCCACTGGGGATTATATTCTATTCCTGCAAGAGGAGAATGGGTACGCAGTACAGAGGAGATGCCTGAGGAAGAATACCTTCCGTTTATGAAAGAATTTGATGCCAGAGACTATAATCCGAAACAGTGGGCAAAAGAGGCAAAGGCAGCAGGTATGAAATATGTGGTTCTGACTGCGAAACACCATGATGGTTTCTGTTTATTTGACAGTAAATACACAGATTATAAAGTTACCAATACACCTGCAGGAAGAGACCTGATCAAAGAATATGTGGAAGCCCTTCGCGAAGAAGGTCTGAAAGTCGGTTTGTATTTCACCTTACTTGACTGGCATCATCCGGACTATCCTCATTACGGAGACCGTATCCATCCTATGAGAAACCATCCGGAATGCAGTAATGAAAACAGAGATTTTTCACGTTATATAGAGTATATGTACAATCAGGTGGAAGAGGTCTGCACAAATTATGGAAAAATCGATATTATGTGGTTTGACTTTTCATATGATGATATGCGGGGCGAGAAATGGGGAGCAACAAGACTGATAGATATGGTCCGCAGATTACAGCCGGGAATCATCATTGATAACCGTCTGGAAGTCAGCGGTGAGGGAAGAGGTTCTCTGTATGACTGCAATCCGACACCGTATCATGGCGATTTCGTAAGCCCGGAACAGATCATCCCGCCGGAAGGAATCTGCGACAAAGAAGGGAATCCGATGGTATGGGAAGCATGCTTCACCATGAACAATAACTGGGGCTACTGTGCAAATGACCACTATTACAAACCTGCTTCCATGCTGATCAAGAAGCTGGTAGAGTGCGTTTCCAAAGGTGGAAATATGATTTTGAACGTAGGACCTGATGCGAAAGGTAAATTCCCGAAAGAATCCTCTGCGATCCTGGCGGAAATTGGACGCTGGATGGATAAGAACCATGACAGTATCTATGGATGCGCTCCGGCAACAGATATCCCGAAACCGGATTACGGACGTATCACCAGAAATGGAAACAAATATTATGTCCATATTTATGAGAATACATTAGGACCACTGCCGCTGATTGGCTTTGACAAGAATAAGATTGTGAAAGTACGTGCCCTGGATGACGGACATGAAGTGCCGATTTCTACTTTATGGGTGCACAGCGATTATCCGGATATCGCATTTGTTGACCTTGGTCCGGATCCTGTACTGCCGGATTCCGTAGACTATGTGCTGGAAGTGGAGATGGCAGAATAAAAACAGGTGATAAGCCCTAAAAAAATTTATATTTGCTATTATCTTGCTTAAAAGTTTAACCGAATTAAGTAAGTCCCCTGCGGAGGTTGCGAATATCCGATTGACAAGCCTTTTGTATCAATAGGAATAATTTGCAGACAATATAAAAACGAGTTGCTATATTCTTTGTTTCTGGAATATAATAACTCGTTTTTGGGGTAAAAAACAGATACCTTAAATTCTAACAGCGGTTTCTCTTATTAACAAAGTAGTTCAAAATCCCGCCGCCCACAATAATTACAAGAGCAACCGCAACAACTCTCTTAGCGGCTTCCTGTGGCATCTGGCTTTTGGAGCCAATGGATTCTGAGTAGAATGTAAGCGTATAATTAATCTCATGAGGTGCGCCCATTGCAGTGGTATCTGCAATCACAGGCATGCCTTCATCCAGCGCAGTGACAGGAATTTCAAATTCTGAATTTGCTCCCTCTTCATTGAGTGGAAGATACTTTTCCCCGTCCACGATCATATAATCATAGTTGGAACTGCTCCACTGAATTCTGGCGGTCACACTGCCATCTTTTACAGTGATAAGAGTCGGAGTAGTAACACTTGCCTTTCCGCTTCCTCCCTCTAAGTCCACCTGGATAGAATATTCTCCATCTTCTTTATCAAGAGTCAGAGACTGCGCAGCAGGCACAAAACTCCACATCGACAGACAACAGATCAATGTTGCCAGAAATGCAAAAATCTTTTTCATTTTTTTTTCCTCACTTAAATTTCAGTAATTTTCATCATCCCACAATTGAAATTAATTGTCAATACTTCGTTGAAAAAGTGGTTGGGCTTTAGTATAATAGGGATATTGTCTGTAAGTTAAATAGAAGACAATAAAAAGGAATATTTCTGATAGAAACATTCAAACAGAGGCTGATGTGTAAGGCCTTTGAGACAATAAGAAGGAAATTAAAAAAGAAACCATTATACAGGAGGATATAAGAATGAGTGGAATTTTATACGGAGTAGGAGTAGGCCCTGGAGATCCGGAACTTATGACATTAAAGGCAGTACGCCTGATTAAAGAAAATGATATTATTGCAGTCCCGGGAGCAGATGTCCGCGAGACTGTTGCATACAAGATCGCAGTACAGGCAGTTCCGGAACTGGCTGACAAAGAACTTCTTCCAATCTATATGCCTATGACACATGACAAGGCAGAACTGGAACTTAATCACGAAAAAGGTGCCAAAGCCCTTGAAGCAGCTCTGGATACAGGTAAGAATGTTGTATTCCTTACTCTGGGAGATCCGACAATCTATTCTACATTTACATATGTACAGAAGAGAGTAGAAGCAGACGGCTATCAGACAAAACTGGTAAGCGGTATCACTTCCTTCTGCGCAACAGCAGCACGCTTAAATATCCCGCTGACAGAGTGGAACCAGCCACTTCATGTACAGCCGGCAGTACACCGCCTTGACAGTGAACTGGATCAGCCGGGAACCTATGTACTTATGAAATCCGGCAAGAAGATGAATCAGGTAAAAGAAATTCTGGCAAGAAGCGGTCGCGAAGTCCGCATGGTCGAAAACTGCGGTATGCCGGATGAGCATATTTACAACAGTGTGGAAGAAATCCCGGATGACGCCGGATACTATTCCCTTATCATTGCCAAAGAGAAAGCCGAAGAGAAATGATAGAGACAAAAAATCTGACGAAAACCTTTGACAATTTTACAGCAGTGGATTCCCTGAACCTGAAAATTGAAAAAGGTGAGTTTTTTGGTCTTCTCGGACCAAACGGAGCAGGCAAGACAACGACCATCAGCCTGCTCTCAACCCTTCTTCTTCCGACAAAAGGTGAGATTCTCATAGATGGTCAGCAGCTTACGAGAAAGCGCCCGGACCTGAAAAGAAAAATCAGTGTGATCACTCAGGAGTATTCCATGCGCCAGGATATGAATATGGATGAAATCATGGAATACCAGGGGCGTCTTTATTTCATGCCGCGAAAAGAAATCAAGGCAAGAACAGAGGAACTTCTGGAATTCTGCGATCTTATCAAATTCCGCAAGCGTACAGTCCGTAAGCTCTCCGGTGGAATGAAGCGTAAGCTGATGGTCTGTCGCGCACTTCTGACAGAACCGGAAATCCTGCTTCTGGATGAACCGACAGCCGGAATGGATGCTCTTTCCAGAAGACAGATGTGGAATCTTCTGCGAAAACTGAATGAGAAAAATCTGACCATTCTGCTGACCACGCATTACATGGAAGAAGCACAGAGTCTCTGCAATCGTGTGGCATTGATGGACCATGGCAAGCTGGAGGAAGTAAGTACTCCGGCGGCACTTATCGAGAGTCTTGGAGCCTATGCGGTAGATGAGATGACAGCAGATGGAACAAGGAATCACTATTTCCATACACGTCAGGATGCAATCCGGTATCTGGAAAATCTTACAGGGCAGGCTTCACTTCGCGAGACCACACTGGAGGATGTTTTCGTAGAAAGAGCCGGAAAACACCTGATTTCCAAGTAACAGGCGGTTGTTCGCCACTTTTGCTGCGTGGTTTTACACCGGATACTCCTTGGGCTTTACTCAAGGAGATTCATATTTTCTGCATCGCATAGCGTGTTACCGGGCACAGAGTGAACAGTTACGAATAAATGAGAATATAAATGAACTTGGAGAAAAGAGTAATGGGAATTATAACAATATTATGGGAGAAGTGGGTAGAATTCCGCAGAGATTTTTACAAGATCACACTGGCAGCCATGATCGCGCCTCTGATGTATCTGGTCGTATTCGGAATGGGAATCCAGACAACTTCTCATGGACAGCCATACCTGAACTTTTTGATTCCGGGTGTGGTATCACTTACAACTATGAATGGAAGCTTCAACGCCATCGCGCAGAACCTGAATGTCCAGAGACTTTATGAGAAAGCCTTTGACCAGGTTATGATCTCACCGACTCCACTGTGGCAGTTTATCGCAGGCCAGATTATCGGAGGAAGTCTGCGTGGACTGTATGCAGGAGGAATTATCCTGCTCCTCACAGCACCAATCGAGACAGGCCTGATCTTCAACGGCTGGTCATTTCTTGTGATGTTCCTCAATGGAGCGGTATTTTCTGCTATCGGAGTGGTAGTATCATTTCTTGCAAAAAATCATGCAGACGTGCCGAGATTTTCCAACTACATTATCATGCCTATGGCATATTTATGTAACACCTTTTTCTCAACAGAGAAACTTCCGGGATTTGTAGGCAAGTTTGTATCAGCTTTGCCATTATCCCAGACCAGCCATCTGATGAGAAGTATTTCATCAGGTGAGGCGGTGAATTACACCGGTATTGGGATTCTGCTTCTTTATCTGCTGGTGTTTACTGTAGCTGCATCATGGTTTATTTATAAGAAGAAAAACCTGTAATAAGAAGAAAAATCTGTAACTGACTGACAAGGAGGAGCTTGTGCTCCTCCTTGATCTGGTTATGCATTATATATCAATGTGAATCTTTGTAAAGAGAAAAAGGAGAATCATATACTGACAGTGTACGAAAACGTTGCTATTCACTCTGTTCTCAGTAATCCTTTTACCGGTGAATAGCAATGAAATGGTATATTCCAATTATTGACTTTTATTCTTTGAATGATATACTTAAATTATGCATAACCGAGCAGCTGTTTTTGGCATCTGTCCGGTTAAATTTTCACACAGCCATAATAACAGAAGAAAGGGCATACATTATATGAGTAAGCCAAAGATATTAATCGTTGATGATTCACAATTAAACAGAGAGCTCCTTGCCTGTATGCTGGAAGATAACTATGATATCTGTGAAGCTGAAAATGGAGAGCAGGCAGTTGAAATCCTTGAAAGATGCCATAAGGATTTCAAGCTGGTGCTCCTTGACCTGATCATGCCGGTGATGGACGGTTATCAGGTACTTGCTGTTATGAAGGCAAAGCAATGGCTGGATATGTTGCCGGTTATCTGTATTTCATCAGAGACTTCCGGAGATAGCATCCGTCGGGTTTACAGGCTGGGAGCAAGTGATTACTTCTCGCGTCCGTTTGATGCAATGACAGTTTTTCATCGCGTTGAGAGTACGATTGCGCTGCATGACAAGATGACGGGAGATCTGCAGGATGCGATGAAAATGCTATCATCTATTTTTCACAGGATACTCAAGATTAATCTCTCGACAGATACTTATACAGTTATCAGAGGAAAAGACAGTATTGTTTCCATGCCATCAAGTCTCTCTGAAAGTCTTAAAATGATGGCAGATCTTAAATATATTTATGAAGAGGATCAGGAAGAATATCTGAAATTCTGCAGTATGGATAATCTGAGAAAAGAACTTGCAAAAGGCAGAGAACGCATTTCCCTGAACTACAGAACTCTGATAAGAGATGAGTACCGCTGGGTATGTATGGAAGTCATCAGAAGTGCAGAATATAAACCGGATGACCAGATTGCCATGATGTATATCCGGGATATCAATGATGAATATCTGAAACAGCTGGATAAGATCATACGCCATGCAAAAGATGCGTTTGCCTCAGTTACAGTAAATATTTCGGATGGAAGCTGTATTATGGCAAACAGCAGGATTGCTTCACTGGAGCTGAAAGATGTAAATGAACCACTGGATTCTTATATTGAGCGGATCAGTCAGTCTATTCCGCAGAGAGAAGTGAGAACTCAGTACAGAAAGGTGTTTTGTGTAGATAATCTGAGGGAATGTCTGGCACAGGGAAAAGATATGATCCAATGGGAATGTCCTGTGTATGCCGCAAAAGGGATCAGCCTGAGGATGATCAGAACCACAGTTGAGATGGTCCGGAACGTTTCTTATGACAGGCTGGAAGCACTGATCTATTTTTCTGATATTACAGAGAACTATTTTTCAGAGCAGATTCCGCATATGCTGTACAGAAAGAATTTTGACAGAATAGAGATTATTGATGGGCAGAGAGACTGTGTAAGACTGGATCATCCGGGTATCTGTGCCATGGAGATGGTTCTGGCAGAAGAAATCAGTTATTCCGGTTATGTTACTGAAGTTATGAAGAGATTTGTTCCGGATGATGAGAAATCCGTATATGACAAATGTGTGCGTCTTGATACCATTCGGAAAGAACTGCAGGAGAAAGAGAGATATTCTTTCTCTGTTCATCAGTTTAATAAGGAAGGGGAGAAATGTTTAAAGAACTATACATTTTTTTACCTCAATAAATTTTTTGACATTATTGTATCTACAGTTGAGGATATTACGGAGAAATTTGAACAGGATATTCTGACGGGCGGATATAACAGACAGGGCTTTATCCGTCATGTGGAACGGATTCTGAAAGAAAGTGAAGACAGAACCGGATATGCGGTTGTATTTTTCGACATTAAGAATTTCAAGGCAGTCAATGAGCTTTTTGGAACAGAAATCGGAGATATGATGCTGCGCAAAGTGTACGAAGATGTCCGAAAGTCTGAACTGAAGCCTCTGGTGTCGGCACGTGAGGATGCGGATCATTTTATCTGTCTGGTAGAACGTAAGAATCTCAATCTGGATATGCTTACCGGAATGTGTCAGAAGAAACTTACCCGGGGAGGAAAAACACTTCATTTGTCTGTCAAATGTGGAATTTTTATGCTTGAAAAGAAAAAAATGTCTGTAAATGGAATGATCGACAGGGCAAAGATTGCTCAGAGATATATTACCGATGAGTTTGTCCAGTCATATAAGATTTATGATTCTTCCATGAAGAATACATATATAGATAAAGCGACATTGGCAGGTGAACTGGAGGAAGGGATTGAGAAGGGACAGTTCAAAGTATATTTTCAGCCTGTTGTGGATGTAAAGACCGGAAAGATTGCATCAGCAGAATCTCTGATCCGATGGTTCCATCCGCAAAAGGGATTTATTTCACCGGGTGTATTCATTCCTGCGCTGGAGGATAGCGGACATATTTCCGAATTGGATCTGTATGTGCTGGATTCGGTTAATGAATTTCAGAAGAAACGTTATCAGTCCGATAAGATTACAGTTCCGGTATCAACTAATCTGTCATGGATGGATTTCTATGATGAGAAGATCATGAACTGGCTGGAGAGAAAATGTGCGGATACTTCCATACCGTCCGGTCTGAGCAGAATGGAGATTACAGAAACTTCCTATGCTGCCATTGAAGCAGACAGAAGTGCAACTCTGGAGGCATTAAGAGAAGCAGGGATTCTGCTGCTTCTGGATGATTTTGGAAGCGGATATTCTTCCTTTGGAATGCTCCAGAATTACAACTTTGATATTATGAAAATTGATATGAGTTTTGTGCGGCAGATAGAAACCAATACCAAAACACGCAGTATTATCCGCTTCATCATTGAAATGGCACATACTATGGATATAAAGATTATAGCGGAAGGTGCTGAAACTAAAGAGCAGGTCGAGTTCTTAAGAGATAACGGTTGTGATTATATCCAGGGGTATTATTTTTACAAACCGATGCCGGAGGAAGAGTTTGTGAAACTGTTGGATGCCGGCAGATAACAGTTACATATAATAGTCTCGCGCAAACTGCACAAATTGCTTTACATGGGGTTTCAGAATCCTGTTTTTGCTGTAGACAATATAGAAACTGCGTTTATGAGCAGATTCCTCCAGCGGAAAGACAAGAATCTGCTTTGTCCTCTGCAGGTCAGTGACAGAGCGTGATGAAAGAATAGAGATTCCCAGACCATTAACAATGGACTTTTTGATGCTTTCCAGGTCATTCATGCGGGCGATCACATTCAGATTGCCTGTTGTGATGCCTGCGCGATCCAGAAAAAGGTCCATTTCTTTTTTTGTGCCGGAGCCTTTTTCCCTGAGAATAATAGAATCTTTCAGGAAATCATGAAAAATAGCGGGTGTTTCCCTGTCCTTGAGTGCAAGATAGTGATCTGTTACAGGAGTTGCAATGACCAGCTCATCATGGCAGAAAGGAATAAACACGCAGCTCTCATCACGTGTATTCTGGCCTACCAGAGCCAGATCTACAGTTCCGTCCAGTACCCGGCTGATGGATTCTGAACTGTCTGACTGTATGGAGTGAAAATAAACATCAGGATGCGTTTTTCCGAAAGCAGCAAGTAATTCCGGCAAAAGATAAGAAGAAGGAATGGTAGATGCAGCCAGATCTATCATATGTTTGTGGGCACCTGTAAAATTCTCAAGCAGATTATTTCTGATCTCCAGCATACGGACTGCACTGTCATAAAGCTGGTAGCCTTTGGCTGTAATCGTTGTTTTCTTTGTAGTGCGGATGATCAGTTTCATATGCAGTTCATCTTCCAGAGAACGTATATGAGCACTGATCGTAGGCTGAGTCAGATAGAGGCGGCGGGCCGCCTCTGAGAAGCTGCCGTAATCCACGACAGCGACGAATGCTTCTAACTGTTTAAATTCCATTGTGAAAATCTCCTTTTATGTACGAAAACGATGTACGAGGATTGCTATAGTAATGCGGATAATGCATCTAAAGCAATATCCAGTTCCTGCTTTGTATTCTCAGGTCCGAAAGAAAAACGGAGAGTACCCTCCGGGTATGTTCCAAGAGTTTTATGTGCGTTTGGTGCACAGTGAAGGCCGACTCTTGTCATAATTCCATAAGTACTGTCCAGTTCAAAGGCGGCCTGAGCCATGTCCATATGTAAGGTCTGGACGGATACAACTGCACAACGGTTTTCAATATTTTTTTTACCGATAATACGCAGGAATTTTTCTTCAGGATCCAAATTCAGGATACCATCTATAAAGTATTGTGTCAGCATTAATTCATGTTGGCGGATTTCTTCCATGGACTGTTTCTCCAGATCACAGAGTGCGGCATGAAGTCCCAGAATCCCCGGGATATTGGGAGTTCCGGGTTCGAAACGATCCGGAAGAAATGCCGGTACTTCCTCAGAATGAGAGGCGCTTCCTGTTCCGCCGCTGATAAGAGGCTCGATCTGCGCTGCCAGTTTATTGCGGATCAGAAAGCCACCTGTTCCCTGTGGCCCTCTGAGTCCCTTGTGACCTGTAAATGCCAGTGCGTCTATGTGATATTTCTCCATATCAATGTCAATGGTTCCTGCCGTCTGTGCAGTGTCCAGAATAAAAAGAAGTTCATGTTCTTTGCAGAAATTCCCGATTTCCTGTGCAGGCATGACAGTTCCGCATACATTGGAAGCATGAAGACAGACCACAAGCTTAGTCTCAGGACGAAGGAGTGCAGCCGCTTTATCAAGCAGAAGACTGCCGTCAGAAGCGCATGGGATCCTGTCAAAAGAAATTCCATGTTTCTCCAGCTGTACAAGAGGACGCATCACTGCATTATGCTCCATAGCAGTTACAAGTACATGATCGCCGGGTTTCAGAAGTCCTTTCAGAAGAACATTCAGACTGGCAGTGATATTTTCTGTAAAAATAACATTCTTACCCTTTCCGGAAGTAAAGTGAAAGAGCTTCAGAAGCTGTTCTCTTGTCTCAAAAATCTGCTCCTCCACAGAATAAGCTGCCCGGTATCCTCCCCGGTTCACATTCACAGCAGAGCCTGACAGGTAATCATAAACTGCCTGTGCAACAGATGGTGCCTTGGGAAAAGACGTACTTGCCTGATCCAGATATATTTTATTCATAGTAACAAATCCCCCCGATTTTTACATAATTAAAGATTATATGAGAATTGCAGGAGCTGCTTTGCTGCGGAGCAATTCGTAGATATCAGGTTAGGGGCAAAATATCTTTTGACCCTAACATCATTATAGTATAGCACAACTTATAAATGATTTCTATAAATAACTATAAAATACGACTATAATGAATTAGTGATTTCAGCATAAAAATGATAAAATAGATACAAAGAAATTGTGCTGACAATAAAAAAAGTCAGTGATGTACTCTCACAAAAGCAAGTGCAATAAAGACGCTGAGAGTACATAATGCAAAAGGAGGAAAGAAATAAATGAAAAACGAAAAGGGAACCATAGTTCTGGCAGGAGGCGTGATCGGCCTGATCGCTGCAATTCTGGTGTTTTTTGGAAATCCGGCAAATATGGGCTTCTGTATTGCCTGCTTTCTGAGAGATACCACAGGTGCGCTGGGACTTCATTCAGCGGCAGCAGTTCAGTATATCCGCCCGGAGATCATTGGTCTGGTACTTGGAGCATGTATCATTTCACTTGCTAAGAAAGAGTTTCGTCCAAGAGGCGGCTCTGCACCTGTGACCAGATTTACACTTGGCGCATTTGTTATGATCGGATGTCTGATGTTTCTTGGATGTCCTTTCCGTATGATTCTGCGTCTGGCAGGCGGAGACGGAAATGCTCTGTTTGGACTTGTTGGATTTGTAGCCGGTATTCTTACAGGAACTGTTTTCCTGAAGAAAGGTTACACGCTGAAACGTTCTTATAAGATGCCGAAGCTGGAAGGTGGTATTTATCCTGCATTCCAGATCGTGATGCTTCTGTTACTGACAGCTGCACCTGCATTTATCCATTTCACAGAGCCGGAAGGCGGACCTGGAGCAAAACATGCTGCAATCATTATCGCACTGGCAGCAGGAATCATTGTTGGTATCCTGGCTCAGAGAACACGTCTGTGTATGGTCGGCGGTATCCGTGATGCGGTACTTTTCAAAGAATACAAATTACTGTTCGGCTTTGTTGCAATTCTTGTGACAGCATTGGTAATGAATCTGATCCTCGGTGCAGTTACAGGAACATCCTATTTCAATCCGGGATTTGCGGGACAGCCGATTGCACACACAGACGGACTGTGGAACGCACTGGGAATGTATCTGGCAGGCTTTGGATGTATTCTCCTCGGTGGATGCCCGCTTCGTCAGCTGATCCTTGCAGGCGAGGGAAATACAGACTCTGCTGTGACTGTTCTCGGTCTGATGGCAGGTGCTGCTTTTGCCCATAACTTCGGACTGGCATCTTCCGGTGAAGGTCCTACAGCAAATGGAAAAATCGCAGTTATTATTGGGATTGTGGTAGTTGCAGTAATCGCAGCAGTGAACTCCATGAGAAAAGAAGAAGCCTGATTGTCGGAATGCAGACATTATTTCCGCAATTAATACGCTCATTTTGCGGAAAGTATTTTTTTAGACACACTCTAAAAGGAGAGAGACGAATGAAGAAAGTAGATGCAAGAGGTTTATCCTGTCCGGAACCAGTGATCCGTGCAAAGAATGCAATGGAATCCGGAGACAAAGAATATGAGATTCTGGTTGATAACGTAGTTGCAAAAGAGAATGTATCCAGATTTGCAACACATCAGGGATATCAGGTACAGGCAACAGAGCAGGGAGATGATATCCTGCTGAAACTTAAAAAATGATCACATATATAGCAACCTTCTATTCCCATTATGGAGCTATCCAGTTTCGAAGAAACTGCCAGGCAATGAATCTGAGGGCAGAAGTCATGCCGGTCCCAAGAGATTTAAGCTCCTCCTGCGGAACCTGTGTGAGATTTCATACAGAAGCGGACTTCCCGGAGAAAACAGAGGAAGTCGAACAGATTGTCAGAGTAGAACCGCAGGGATATGTTGGGATTTATCATGCGGATGAAGAATAAAAGTATCATTCAGTTCATCCTTTGAATAACTGCGCGTCGCATTCTCGTTATTTTCCAATGATGAGAGTCAGACGCGCAATTTTGTTTCAATCTGGGAAATAACTATACCATTCGCTTGTCTGCGAATCCGACTACACAGGTATAAAAGCCTCAGTTAGGGTCATTGATATCTACGAATTGCTCCGCTGCAAAGCAGCTTCCGCAATTCTTATATCATAATATAAAAACGGAAGTTTACTTAAAAACATATATATGGTATAAACATTTTATAGAAAAGGATATCTTTAACACGATTGTATGAATCTATAAAATATCGTAAAGCAGGAGGCGTTTAAATGATCAGACTTCAGGATATTGCAGATATGGCGGGGGTGAGCCGGACTACGGTTTCCAATGTAATCAATGGAAATACCAAGAGAGTGTCTCAGGAAACCATAGATAAGATTACCCGTATTCTGAAAGAACAGAATTATGTTCCACATATGGGATCTGTGATGTTGTCAGGTCATGGCTCCAGAATCATCGGAGTAGTGCTGGGATTTGCCACTGCCCATGGAATGCAGTCTCTGCAGGATTCCTTTGTGGGAGAGCTGATCGGAACCATACAGACAGAAGCAGAACGGAAAGGTTATTTCGTCATGCTTATCGGCGGGGAAAAAATTGAAGATGTAGTAGATATGGCTTCCAGGTGGAATGTTGAGGGTCTGATCATTCTGGGATACGATGAGGAACGATACAGACAGCTGTCCAGAAAACTGAACAAGAAGATGATATTGATCGATGCATATCCGGAAGGGGAATACACCTTCCAGAATGTAGGAATTGACGATTATTCCGGTGGATATCAGGTTGGAGAATACCTGTATTCCTGTGGATACCACAGGGCATTGTTTATCGCAGAGACAGATAAGGACAGTGATTCCCGCAGATGGAACGGATTCAAACAGGCTATGGAAAAGCAGGGCGGTTTCTGCAGCAAATCCCGTCTGATCGTAGTTCCGGGGGAGAAGAGACAGCGCCTCAGCAGGTATGAAGAGCTGCTTCCCCGTTTCCTTGAAGTAAAGGCGCTGGCGTTTTCTTCGGATTACGGAGCGATTGAGGCTATGAACTATTTCTTTGATCATGGGATTAAGGTTCCGGATCAGATTTCCATAGTAGGTTATGATGACAGTATTTATGCGGAGTTTGTCCGTCCCAGGCTGACTACGGTTCATCAGGATATCCACCAGAAGGGCGTAATCTCCCTGCGCCGTCTGCACCGGATGATAGAGGGAGAAACTTTAAAAGAAATGAATATCAAGAGCCCGGTGCGGCTGATAAAAAGAGAGTCTGTGAAAGAATAGCAGGCTCTCTTTTACAATTTACAGAACTTATCTGGTTGGGTTAACAGTGTAAAAACGTATTGATTATTGTATGATATGCACAAAAATAGATTGCGAATTTTGTGTGAAATTCAAGTTTCCCGAGAAACCTGTTGATTTTTACAGACAGACTGCGTTATGATAAAGTCACCAAAGGAAAACAGAGGTTGCGCAGCCTTCGTAGTTAATGAAATGAAAAGAAAATTAAATTATGGAGGAGAAAAAATGTATAAAAAAATAATAAGCACATTGGTAATTGGTACTTTGCTTGCCGGCACATTAACAGGATGCGGCGGTTCGTCTGACGCAGGTTCCTCAGCGAAAAGCTCAGGTAAAACAGAACTGGAACTTTTTTCCACAAAACCTGAGAACAAGGATACGATTCAGAAACTGGTAGACAAATATAATGAAAGCCATGACGATGTGACAGTAAAGGTTACTGCTCCGCCGGATGCAGGAACAGTATTAAAGACCAGAATGGCAAAGAATGATATGCCTGACATTGTAGCAATGGGCGGCGATAACAACTACACTGAGGTTGAGGGTGCAGGTATGTTGCTTGACCTGGGTGATCAGGATTATATCAAGGATGTACAGGAAGCCTATATTGACATGGTTTACGATGTAAATAAGGACAAAGAAGAGACAATATATGGTGTTCCATTTGCTACAAATGCTTCCGGTGTCATCTACAATACAGAGAAATTCGAAGAGCTTGGACTGGAAGTTCCGAAGACCTGGGATGAGTTTATAGATACTCTTCAGAAAATCAAGGATGCAGGCGAGCAGCCATTACTGATGACTTATAAAGATGCATGGACAGCAAATGCACCATGGAATTCCATAGCAGCAGACCTTGCACCGGAGAGCTTCGCAGATGACCGCAAAGCAGGCAAGACAACATTTGTGGGAACTCATGAGGAGATTACAGAGAAATATCTGACACTTCTTGATTATGCACAGGATGATTTCATGGGACTTAGCTATGATGACGGAAACAAGAAATTTGCCAACGGTGACGCTGTAATGATCATCAACGGAAACTGGGCAATCAGCCAGTACCGTAATGCTAACCCGGATGTAAAAATAAACATGTTTGCAATTCCGTCTTCCAATGATGAATCCCAGAATAAGGTTACCTCAGGTGTAGATGTGCTTCTGGGCGTAAGCAAGAGCAGTTCCAATGTAGATGCAGCTAAAGATTTCGTTTCCTTTATGATGGAAAAAGAAAATGTACAGACTTATATTGATGAGCAGTTCTCATTCTCCGCATTAAAGGGTGTAGAGCAGAGTGATGAAGCAGTATCAGGTGTACAGGAAGACATCAGCAATGGTAAAGTTGCCAACTTTGAAGACCACTACTACCCATCAGGATTTAATATGTCTGTACTGCTTACTGAACTTAGTTTAAATCGTGCAAATGGAATGGATGATAAGGAAAACATCGAACAGTTCCTGAAACAGTGTGACGAAAAATATGATGTTGCGAATGTAGATTAAGTGAGGGGATGAGCCTATGAAGAAAGCAGCGAATCGTAAAAGACCTGCTGTCAATAAAGTTTACTATATTTATGTTGGTATTCTTGCAGTATTATTTTTCATCTTCCATACAATTCCTTTCCTGAAAGGTGTATTCTACAGCTTTACTGACTGGAGAGGATATGGAGACTGGAATTTCGTAGGGCTGCGTAATTACCTGCATATGTTTGTAGATGCAGATACAGGAAATGCCTACATTTTCACCTTTAAATTTGCTGTGATCACTACGATCCTGGTTAATGTGATCAGCCTTGTGCTCGCATGCGCATTAAATGCAAAGATTAAATTCAAAAATACCATTAAAGCATTTTATTTCCTGCCGTATATGCTGGGAAGTCTGATCGTGGGATTTATCTTCAACTATATTTTTGCAAACCTGGTTCCGGAGCTTGGAAAAGCTCTGGGAATCAAGGCTCTCAGTGTGAATATTCTGGGTACTAACAATGCGATGTGGGGAATCATTGCAGTATCTCTGTGGATCGGATGTGCATTCAATACACTGATCTATATTGCAGGACTCCAGTCTATTGATACAGATGTATATGAAGCTGCTGACCTGGACGGAGCTACAGGATTCAAGCGGTTCAGCAAGATCACTTTCCCTCTTCTGGCACCGTCCTTTACCATTAATATGGTGCTCTCGGCCAAAGGTTACCTGATGGTTTACGATCAGATCATGGCCATGACAGATGGTGGACCCGGAACAGCAACTACTTCCATTGCAGTCCTGATCTATAAGAAGGGATTCGGCGGAGGACAGTTCGCCTACCAGTCAGCTAATGCAGTTGTGCTTTTCATTGTAGTTGTGCTAATCTCTGTGTTACAGCTGCGTATACTTGAGAAGAGAGAGGAGAAGTTAGGATGAAACAGGGTGTAGCGAAGGTAAAAGAACGTTACAACTGGCCTGTAACGATTCTTCTTATTATAGGAATTGTGCTGATTATTCTTTTGCCTCTGTATATGGCACTGATGATCGCAATCAAGGATCCGTCTGACATGAATAACATACTGGCATTACCCAAAAAGCTGCGTCTGCAGAACTTCGTAGATGCCTGGGTGATGACAAATTTTCCACAGAAATTTTTTAACACTGCATTTATTACAGTGATCAACCTGTTCTTTACATTGATCACAAACTCTTTTGCAGCATATGCAATAACCAGAAACAGGAAAAAGAGTAAATTCTTTTCCATTATGTACTACTACTTTATCAGTGCTATGTTTATCCCATTCCAGGTAATCATGCTTCCATTGGTTGTACAGGCGAATGCCTTCCATCTGGATAATATTTACGGTATTACTTTTCTGTACATTATCTTCGGTCTGCCTATGAATACTTTCCTTTATACAGGTGCGATCAAGGCGATACCGGAAGCACTGGATGAAGCAGCAATGATCGATGGTGCCAACCCCATCCAGATTTTCAGCCGGGTCATTTTCCCGGTATTAAAACCAACTACAGCAACAGTAGCAATCCTTTCCTTTATGTGGACATGGAACGACTTCAGTATGCCACTGGTACTCTTAAGTGATGAGAGCCAGCAGACCTTACAGCTTGCACAGTATGTATTCAAGAGCCAGTTCTCTGTAGACTATAATCTGGCATTTGCCTCTTATCTGCTTGTACTGGCACCTGTACTGATCGTATATATCTTCTGTCAGAAATGGATCATGAACGGTGTTGTTGCCGGTGCAGTAAAGTAACACATCAATAAACTTGAGAAATGCAAACAGGAGGCTTACGTTTATGAAGAAAACCTGGTGGAAAGAAAGTGTTGTTTACCAGATCTACCCCAAAAGCTTTAAAGACAGTAATGGAGACGGAATCGGAGATATCAGAGGAATTATTGAGAAGCTTGACTATTTGAAAGAGTTAGGTGTGAATGTTCTCTGGATTTCTCCTATGCTGGAGTCTCCTCAGGATGATAACGGCTATGATATTTCTGATTACAGAAAGATATACAAAGATTACGGAACCATGGAGGATTATGAAACTCTCCTTGCAGAAGCGCACAAAAGAGGAATCAAGATTCTCATGGATCTGGTTGTAAACCATACTTCCGATGAGCATTCCTGGTTCGTCGAGAGTCGTAAATCCAAAGATAATCCTTACCGTGACTATTATATCTGGAGAAATCCGGTGAATGGTAAGGAACCAAATAACTGGGGCGGAGTATTCGGAGGTTCAGCCTGGGAATATGACGCACAGACAGATATGTACTATCTTCATCTGTTCTCCAAGAAACAGCCGGATCTGAACTGGGAGAACGAGAAGGTTCGCCGGGAAGTTTATGATATGATGAACTTCTGGTGTGAAAAGGGAATCGATGGTTTCCGTATGGACGTTATCAGCATGATTTCCAAAGATCAGAAATTTCCTGACGGAGAGATGAATAACGGATTGTATGGCGATTTCGGTCCGTATAGTGTTCATGGTCCAAGAATCCACGAATTCCTGCATGAAATGAATCAGGAAGTTCTTTCCAAATATGATGTGATGACTGTGGGGGAAACCTCAGGAGTTACCATTGAGGAAGCACAGAAATACGCAGGTGATGACAGAGAAGAACTGAATATGGTATTCCAGTTTGAGCATATAGAAATCGGTGGTGGTGATTATGGCAAATGGACCACAGAACGGTATGATTTCAAAGAGTTCAAGAAGATCATGATCAAATGGCAGGAAGAACTGGCAGGAAAAGCATGGAACAGCCTTTTCCTTGGAAACCATGATCAGCCAAGAAGTGTATCCAGATTCGGAAATGACAATCCTGCTTACCGCGATATTTCAGCCAAGATGCTGGCGACCTGCCTTCATATGATGCAGGGAACCCCTTATGTTTATCAGGGTGAAGAGCTTGGAATGACTAATGTTTATTTTGATAAGCTGGAGGACTACCGTGATATCGAGAGCCTTCATTATTTCACTGAGCTGACAGAGACAGGCAGACTGACACCGGAGTATATGATGAAATGTTTGATGCTCAGAAGCCGCGATAATGCCAGAACACCAATGCAGTGGGATACTTCCGCAGGTGCAGGTTTCACTACAGGGAAACCATGGATCAAGGTAAACCCAAATTACCGGCAGATCAATGCGGCAGATCAGTTAAAAGATCCGGACTCTGTTTTCCATTATTATCAGAAACTGATCCGTCTGCGTAAAGAAATGGATATCATCGTATACGGAGAATTTGAGGCTCTGTACCGTGATCATGACCAGATCTTTGCTTACATAAGAAAGCTTGAATCAGAGAAGCTGCTCACAGTATGTAATTTCAGTGCACAGGAAGCGGAAATGGAACTTCCGGAAACATTCACAGAAGGAGCTCAGTGCCTGATTACGAACATGGGAAGAAAAGTATTTGACAGGAAAATCATCCTGAATCCATATGAGGCATTTGTGCTTTACAAAAAATAAAATAGTCTGAAAAAATACCCTTTCGTATAATATGACGAAAGGGTATTTTGTATGTATTACTCCTGTGAAGGCATGTCTTCACTAAGTTTCAGCAGTGCTTCAGCAAGATTGGAGTCCAGGATCAGCACATCCACCAGCCCGCCCTTTAAAGCGCTTAACACAGCATTTGCCGTCTGGGAAGGATTGAGGTAATTGATCAAAGAATATATGGGTGAGATCGTTAAACTGGTAGTGATCCGACACATTTTTGCGGCAGTCTGTGCAGTATTTTTCTTCTTTGTATTACCATTTGATCTGGTAATCAGACAGACCCTTGTTTTACTGTGCTTTGCTCCTATGAGTGCAGTTGCACCTGCCTACACAGGAATGTGTGGAGGAGATGAAGGAATGGCAAGCTGTGCGAACAGCGTGACGATTCTTTGCAGTCTTGTAGTGATCACGGCATTGCTGGCGATCATGGGATTGCATTAAGTGGTAATTAATGATACATAATGTGAACGGTGTATGGAATAATACCTCTTTTGAGTGAGTAAAAAAATTTATGGAGTGCGAGAAATGACTCTTGACGTTTTTGTAAAATTGCGGTATAGTGCTCGTTACTATTTCAAAATTCATAGTAGATACGTAATCATTTGGCGGTTTGTTATTCTGTGAAAACGCTGGATTTTTACGTAATTTTACAAAAAAGGAGACGACTTGGAAATGACATTTTATCAGGAACTACAGTTGAGTTCCGTTGGTTCTAAGCAGCTTATTAAGAACACAACGGATCCGAAAGAAAAAAGACGTCACATATTAATTTATAACTTCAAAGTATATCTGGTCATGGCGTTCTGTGTTGCGGTGGTGAGCCTGTACAGTAAACTCACAGGAAGCAATAACAGTGTAGTTGGGGTTACAGTTCTGCTGGCGGTTCTCGTATTGCGACAGGCGGACTTCGGAATCAGGACAACACATGGGTTGATTTCCATTGCAGGAATCTTTGGAATTCTTATGGCGGGGCCAAGACTGGCAAATATGGCAGCACCACATCCATTTGCCGCATTTCTTGTCAATGTGGTCTGCATTCTGCTTCTGATGATTCTTGGATGCCACAACGTGATCATGTATAATCATTCTACATTTGTACTGGGCTATTTACTCCTTCTGGGATATGATGTGACCGGGCAGGAATATGCGTTACGCATCGCAGGACTTTTCATAGGAATGCTGATCTGCATGGCGATTTTTTACAAAAATCAGAAGAACAGACCATATAGAAGAACTTTCCTTGACCTGTTTCGTGAGTTTGACATCCGTTCAGCAAGAAGCAGATGGTATCTGAAACTGACACTGATTGTGTCCAGTGCTATGTTATTTATGAATCTTCTGGGACTGCCGAGAGCCATGTGGGCAGGAATCGCCTGCATGTCCGTATGCCTGCCATTTACAGAAGACTGTGCGTCCAGAGCCGGCAACAGAGGGCTGTTCAACATTGTAGGATGCCTGCTCTTTATTGTCCTGTATCTGGCACTTCCAGAATCCATGTATCCGTATATCGGAATGATTGGTGGAATCGGAGTCGGATATTCCGCAGGATATGCATGGCAGACTGCATTTAACACTTTCGGAGCACTCTCTATCGCAGCAGGACTTTTCGGAATGCCTGCGGCAGTGGCACTTCGTATTGGCGCGAATGTGTTTGGCGCGGCTTATACGGTGATCTGCAATAAGGTAGTGGATAAGATTGCAGAGAGGATTCATATGAGAAAGAATATTACTGCATAAGGGGAAAACTATTTCTCTGATGATGAAAAAGCAGGACTGTTGAGTACAGTTCCTGCTTTTTTTGCGGGAAAGATAAATATACACTGTCAGTGAATAAAACAAGTAGAAAATAAAGTTATAATAAAAAAGGAAGAAAAAGAAAATAATCAAACCACCAGTTGAACTGGTGGTGCATGACTTAGAATTACAAAGAGTGGAGAGAACATTACAGAAACTTTGATAGAATCAAGAGAACTTGGCGCAAATGAGAATTATACAGAATTCGATAATAAAATAGAACTGTTTGCACCCGATGAGATTCCAACGGGCAATGCAACTTCCCCTTATAATGTACACTCCGGTAAAAAATCTGAAAAGTGTATTGAAATGAATATACTTATGTAGTATAATCAAACGCAGATAAAAGAAAATTCTTCGGGGTTGTGGTGATCAGCATTAGCTGAGATTCCCTACCGGCGGTTATAGTCCGCGACCCGCTTAGGCGGCTGATCTGGTGGAATTTCAGGACCGACAGTATAGTCTGGATGAGAGAAGAACACGCGATATTTTTACCATACGTGCTCATTACCCTGGATGATTTATCCAGGGTTTTTTATGTGGTGAAATTTTCTATGAGATATGACAGTTTTGCCATGTAAAGAAGCTTGTGGAATTTTCTTTTAAACAGGATATGCAGCGAATAAAACTTTATATCCATAAAGAATAATTTCAAAGGAGAGAAACAGTATGAGTGAACAGGTATTAAGAAATGGAAACGCAATGGCAAGGAGTAAGACAAGGACTATCACACAGATAGCCATGCTTGGCGCTATCGCAGGAATTCTGATGAATCTGGAGTTTCCGCTTCCGTTCCTGGCACCGACATTTTATCAGTTGGATTTCTCTGAGATCCCTGTACTGGTTGGCTCTTTCGCAATGGGACCGATTGCAGGTGTTCTGATCGAGCTGGTGAAGATTCTGGTGCATCTTGTAACAAAGGGATCTATGACAGCAGGAGTCGGTGACGTGGCAAACTTCATCTTCGGATGTACATTCGCAGTTCCGGCAGGATTAATCTACCGCTACAAATCCGTCAAGAGCAGAAAACACGCAGTTGTAGGAATGGCGGTCGGAACAGTTCTGACAGCAATAGTTGCATGCTTTATTAATGCATTTGTTTTACTTCCGGCTTATGGAAAAGCTTTTGGAATGCCAATCGAAGCATTCATCGAAATGGGTGGCGCAGTACACAGCTCTGTAAACAGTCTGCTTTCATTTGCAGCACTGATCATCTTCCCATTCAACTTATTTAAATATGCACTGACATCCCTGGTTGTATTTCTGATCTACAAGAGAATCCGTGTGGTTCTTAAAGGGGATTGAGAAATAAAAACAGACAACAGATAGAATATTAAATAGAAAAGATCAGCCGTATGATGAAGAATCTGCGGCTGTTTTTCATGCCTGAGCACAGAAAAACAATCCTCGAAATTGTTGGAGAGACTTAAAAAAGGCATGATAATATGGTAAGATAAAACAGACAGAATAGAAATAAAAAAGTTAGTAGAAGTTATAAAAAATGAAGGAAGAATCCTTTATGAAAAATAAATAATGCGAATGCAGAAGAAAGGAAATAGCAACAATGGGACAGATACATGATATTGAAAAATTAAAAATCAAGACAGGCAAAAACACTCCGGAGAATTGACTTATGAGTACATTAAATATTCTTCTTAATCAGATCGGAATGTTTGTCATCTACATTCTGGCAGGCATCATTCTGATCCGGACACATGTGCTGAACCGGGAAAATATGGAAGTCGTTTCCAGACTTGTGATCAAACTGGCACTGCCAGTCATGATTTTTACAAATACGGTAAATGGAGTGGATAAGCAAATGCTTTTCCACTCCCTGCCGATTCTCGGAATCGCATTCTTTATGTATATCTGTCTGTTTGGACTCAGCTTTCTTTCAGGAAAAATACTGCACCTGCAAGGTGACCACCAACAGCTTTATTCTGCTATGAGCGCTTTTGGAAATATTGGATTTATGGGAATTCCCATTGTCACAAGTATCTTTCCGGAAAGAGGAATGCTGTATATCTCGGTATTTACCATGATAGACCAGCTGATGCTGTGGACAGTCGGGGTAAGGCTAACCTCGAAGGCAGTGGATATAGTGGAAACTACCTCAAAAAAATCATCACAATGTGGAAAAAATATTGGTGCTGTAAAGCATTCTGCATTTGACTTTAAAAAGCTGATTAACCCGGTAACAGTTGCAATCGTATTGGCATTATTCTGCATTCTTACAGGCCTTACATTACCAGAGATTCTGAACACAGCTTTCTCAAAAATCGGAGCAACAGCCACTCCTCTGGCAATGATTTATCTTGGCGGAGTCTTTGCATGTATGGATGTAAAAAAATACATTTGCAAACTGGACTATTATGGAATCGTCGCAATCAAAATGCTGATTTTTCCGGTGCTGTTTTATCTGATACTGGGGTTACTTCCAATATCGGCAGAAATCCGTATGACCATGACACTCACATCCGCTATGCCGGTAATGTCATCAGTAGTTATGATGGCAAATACATACGGCACAGACGGCGACTATGCCATGGGTGGAATCCTGGTGACGACAGTCTGCTCGATCGTGACGTTACCGTTTGTATACTGGGTGCTGCAGTTTATCTGAAACAGGAGCAAAAACAATGAATGAGCGTAAACAAAGTTTACGAAAAGAAATAGTCCGGCTGCCCGCAGTCTATTCTTTAACTGCTTATTGCTCTTCGCAACCCCCGCAGGGGACTTACTTGATTCGGTTAAATTTGGGCATATAGAATTTGAAAAAAGTTCTGTATGCTCTTTTTATTTGGATGAAAATCTGATATACTTACATGAGTTAGACTAAACTAACTAACAAACTGGATTTTTGATCCAATACTATTTAACAAAATCAGAGTTATTTGTATGATTGGTGGAGAATAGGAACAATTACTTATCTTAGGCATACAAATAGAACAGGAGGAGTAGACAGATGAATATAAATGTATTTTACGGAATCCTGATTCCTTTTATCGGAACTTCAGCAGGAGCAGCCTGCGTATTTTTTATGAAAAGGAATCTGAATGAACAAGTACAGAGAGCACTTACCGGCTTTGCGGCCGGGGTCATGGTGGCAGCTTCAGTGTGGAGTCTGCTGATTCCATCAATCGAGCAGTCTGCAGACATGGGAAAGTTTTCTTTTATCCCGGCAGCAGTGGGATTCTGGATTGGAGTGCTCTTTTTGCTCTTGCTGGATCACATGATCCCGCACCTTCACCAGAACAGTGACAAGGCAGAAGGTCCAAAGAGCAGACTTCAGAGAACTACTATGCTGGTTCTGGCTGTAACTTTACACAATATTCCGGAAGGAATGGCGGTAGGAGTGGTCTATGCCGGATATCTGACCGGAAATACGAAGATTACCGTGATGGGGGCCATGGCGCTCTCTATTGGAATCGCTATTCAGAATTTCCCGGAAGGCGCGATTATTTCCATGCCATTGCGCTCGGAAGGAATGGGAAAAGGCAGAGCGTTTGCAGGTGGTGTGTTATCCGGAATCGTAGAACCAATAGGTGCGGTACTTACGATCCTGGCGGCAGGACTTATTGTTCCGGCGTTACCATATCTGCTTAGCTTTGCAGCGGGAGCAATGTTCTACGTAGTAGTAGAAGAACTCATCCCCGAAATGTCAGCAGGGGAACATTCCAATATTGGAACGATTTTCTTCGCAGTAGGATTTTCACTGATGATGGTGCTTGATGTGGCATTGGGGTGATACAAGTAAGTCCCCTGCTTCAATTGAGAATATTCGATTGACTTTCTTAAAATGGTTGTGATAGCGTTTTTGTATCTGATTGCAAAGATAAAAAAGTCTCAGCGTAATATGCTGGAAACATTCTTCTGGTAGGTATTAATTATTCGAAAAAAGATAAAGAACATCAGTGTATGATAGAAAAAATTAAGAAGTAATACATTTGATTGGAAACAGATGCACTGGGACCTGGCGGTGTGTGGATCGGTATTGCACCGATGCAGAATCGTTTTGATGAGACGAGAATCCATTTTGTAGAAAAATAAAACAGCTGTCTGATATAAATCAGGCAGCTGTTTTACTCTTAAGAGAGAGTCTGACGGTAGCAGAGGGAGAAGATTCTGCTGGGGAATGGCGGGAATCTGTTCTGTACAGATATAAAATTCCGCCAAAGAAACCAAAAATCAGTCCGGTATATCCACCGGCACAAAGGATAACAGTCAGTTTGGTAATAGCAGACATTCCGCCAATTATAGAGATGAAAAATCCTGCCAGAAGTCCGAGTGTTGTCCATTCAATAAGTGAAACTGCCAGAAAAGCGGCAGAAGCATGTGACTTTTTTACCTGATGATTAATAGAATTCCATAATGTCTGATACATAATCATTCCTCTTTTCTTATATCTGTGATGTAATGCTTGGTCAGATTGGAAACTTCCTTTTGGGAGTATCAATATCCAGTTGACATATAGTAACAATGTAAGCTTACATATTATTTTATTTCTCATTTCTTTATCTCCTATTATAGGAATGCTTTGTAAAATACACATGCGCGATAATGAAAAATTTGTGTAAAATTTTAATTTTCTCGGTACAGATGCTTATGGTTACAGTGGGAATTGGAACAGGAGTAGGAACAAATGCACTTCTTGCCAGAACACTGGGACAGGGAAACAGTAAAAAGGCCGCAAAGGTAGCAGGCAACAGTCTGTTTCTTGGAATTATTATGATGCTATAAAAAGTTGTATATTTTTTATGGCAATTAATTAATATTTTCGGGGCGCAATCATTGCCGATGCCAGAATAGATGGGGATAAGTAAGACAAATATTGCCTGTCTTTGATTTATGCCTTATAATAAGAAGCAAAGGAAAATCAAAATAAATGCGGAGGTGAAATCGGAATGGGAAATTATTTAAATCCAGATATAAATAATTTCATGGAAGTAGTAAATTCCAGCATATACGTAGATAAAACAGAGCTTTTAGAATATCTGAATTCGATTGCTCAGACAACACAAAAGTATATTTGCATTAGCCGTCCACGCCGTTTTGGAAAATCTATTACAGCTAACATGATCGCTGCCTATTACAATTGCGAGGCTGATTCAAAAGAACTCTTTTCAAGATTCAAAATTGCATCATGTGAGAGTTTTAAAAAATATTTAAACAAATATGATACGATATTTCTCAATATGCAGGAATTTTTAAGCCAGAGCGATACAGTAGAAGAAATGATTGCGCTGATTAGGAAAAGTGTGATCTGGGATCTGTTGGAAAAGTATCCGGATTTTCGATATTTTGATGAGACCAATCTGATGAGAACTATGCAGGATGTTTATAATAAAACAAAAAGGCAGTTTGTCGTAGTTATTGATGAATGGGATTGCATTTTCAGAGAATATAAAACAGACCGGGAAGCACAGGAAAAGTATCTGGATTTTTTAAGAGATTTACTGAAAGATAAAGGCTATCTTGCCCTTGTATATATGACTGGGATTCTTCCGATTAAGAAATATGGAACACATTCTGCATTGAATATGTTTGATGAATTTTCGATGATCGATCCGGGACCACTTGCGGAGTATGTAGGATTTACAGAGGAAGAAGTAAGGAATCTATGTAAAACATACAACATGGATATGCAGGAAGTGAAAAGTTGGTATGACGGATATTCTTTTGAAAAAGCTCCGTCTATTTACAGTCCACGCTCTGTGGTGAGCTGCATGAGGTTTAGAAAAATAGGGAATTACTGGAACCAGACAGAGACATTTGAAGCTTTGCAAGTATACATTGACATGAATTTTGAAGGCTTAAAAGATGATATTCTAAGTATGATCGCAGGAGAAAGCGTTCCGGTAAATACAGGAAGCTTTGCAAATGATATGGCAACATTTCGTACAGAAGATGATGTTCTTACTTTATTAATTCATCTGGGGTATCTTGCATATGATTATGACAACAAAATTGTAAAAATACCCAACAGTGAAGTACGTACAGAATATGTGAACAGTGTTGCGGCATCTGACTGGGGAGAAGTTTCAAAGGCTTTGAAGAATTCTGCAGATACACTCAATGCAATCTGGCAGAGAAGACCTGCGCAGGTAGCGGAAGGAATCAGACAGGCACATTTCGAGACATCTCATATACAGTACAATGATGAGAATGCGTTAAGTTATACGATATCGCTCGCCTTGTATGCAGCAAGAAATTTCTACACTGTTCACAGAGAAATGGCTGGTGGAAAAGGATTTGCGGATCTTGTTTTTATCCCGCGAAGAAAATTTCAGGAAAAACCTGCGCTGGTAGTTGAATTAAAGTGGAATCAGAGTGCAGAGGGAGCAATTGCGCAGATCGGGAAAAAGGAGTATTGCGCCAGTCTGGCAGAATATAAAGGAAATATTCTTCTTGTTGGTGTGAATTATGATAAGAAAACAAAGGAACATAATTGTGTGATAGAGGAATATAGTAAATAAGAACTATGCGGTTTCAGACTGTATGATTAAATGTATGACAGATTTGAAGCGGAAGGAAATGTTTATGGCAGATCAGAAAATAGATAATCTCTTAAATCTGGCTATGGATGCGACACCAGAGGAACGCAGGAAATCTGAGAACCTGAATATAGGATATGATATGACTTCGAGGCAGTGGGACATTATTGTAAAATACAGTGGTCCGGAGAGTGGTCTGGCTGGCAACGGGATTCAGGTAGTGCCATTGCTTGGCGGCTATGCTGTTGTAACTTTGCCGGAATCGGAAATTGATGCTTATTCAGACCGTGTACAGGTAGAATTTATAGAAAAACCAAAACGACTCTATTTTGAACTATTTCAGGCAAAAGGAGCCAGCTGTATCCGAACAGTGCAGACTGGCAGAGACGGGCTGACAGGAAAAGGAATTCTGATAGGTATAGTCGATTCCGGAGTTGATTATTTTCACCCGGATTTCAGAAATGCAGATGGGAGTAGCAGGATTTTGCGGCTGTGGGACCAGAGTATCCCGGGAAAACCACCGCAGGGATATGTGACAGGAACAGAATATACGAAAGAAGAAATAGATGAGGCGCTTGCACTTGGAGAAAACCAGGGCAGGCGCCTTGTTCCATCTGTGGATTACAGTGGACATGGAACCTCAGTGCTGGGAATCGCGGCAGGAAACGGGAGAGCTTCCGATGGAGTCAATCAGGGAGTAGCTTATGAGAGTGACCTGATAGTGGTAAAAATGGGGATTCCCAGAGAAAATTCTTTCCCAAGAACAACCGAACTGATACAGGGAATTGATTATTTGGTGCGTCAGTCATTGTTTCTGGGGCGGCCGATGGTTATCAATATCAGTTTTGGAAATAACTATGGGTCACATAAGGGAGATTCCCTTCTTGAAACATATATAGATATGGTTTCTTCTACGGGACGTCTGGTTATCTGTACAGGTACAGGAAACAATGGCAATCAGCCTCTGCATGAGGGCGGAATCCTGAAACAGGGACAGACCAGACAGATAGAATTATCTGTGAGCAGTAGGGAACCAACATTAAATGTGCAGTTATGGAAATCCTATGAGGACGAGATGAGCATTTATATTGAAAATCCATCCGGAAACCGGATCGGCCCCTTAGATGAAAAGCTTGGTCCTCAGAGGTACAAACTGGGAAATACAGAGCTTTTAATCTATTATGGAAAACCTGGACCCTATCATCTGACACAGGAAATCTACATAGATTTCCTTCCTGTGGAAACTTATGTGGACAGTGGAGACTGGAAAATCATTCTAAGTGGAAAAAAGGTCAGGGGAGGAGAATATTACCTGTGGCTGCCAGGTGGAAATACACTGAACAGAGGAACTGGGTTTTATGAACCAAGGGCATATGGAACTTTGACCATACCCGCTACTGCCCGGCGGATTATTGCAGTTGGGGCATATGATTCGCTGGTTGACTCCTATGCGGATTTTTCCGGAAGGGGCAGCAGGATGCTGCCATATCTGAAACCTGATCTGGTTGCACCTGGAGTAAACATAGTTGCTCCCGTACCCGGCGGTGGTTACAGAACAGTAACAGGGACTTCCTTTGCAGCACCCTTTGTCAGCGGAGCCGCAGCATTGTTAATGCAATGGGGGATTGTAAATGGAAACGATCCCTACCTCTATGGGGAAAAAGTAAAAGCTTATCTCCGAAGAGGTGCCAGACCATTACCGGGGTACGAGGAGTATCCCAATGAAGAAGTGGGATGGGGGGCACTATGTACAGCTCAGAGCATTCCAAAATGAGTTATACTGCATAGAGATTGATTTCAAAATCTACATCAATCCGGAAGAATACAACCACTGCGGACGCTGCATTTGGCAAATCAAAGACAACACAATTACTTTAATCTATGGTAAAAAAAGGTGTTGTAATGGTGGAAGGCAAGGGAAAAGGAACGAAATAGATTTTGAAATAGGTGCAAAAACACCCGCTGTGGACAGATATGCATAATATCTTCCGCAGCGGGTATTTTATTTATACAGAGATATTTTAGAAATCATGCCCATGGCAGGAACGATAGGACGATAACTGTCTGATATTTTACTTGCGTGAAAGAGCAGAGTATAATATAATAAAAAGAACAAATAGTTCTAAAATGACAGAGAAAAAATCCATCCGCGCAGCTAAAAAACGCCGGATGGACCATTCACGTACAGAGATTTCGCAGATTGTTTTAATCTGCGAAATGGGCACATACGCGCCAACCTCCCCAATTTTATTAAATTTCTTATCAAATCACTGCTAATATAATATGCTGATTAAGCTATTTTGTCAATAAATGGCTATTTATTTAGTACATTATAACATAAACTGACCAATTTATTTAGTGCTTTTTGTAAGAAAATCAATCTGACTGCTGGAAAGTATCTCCATTACGGGTCAGAATCGTGGTCAGGAGCCATAGAAAGGAGTTTTTTATTTTGGCAAGACGAGGAGAAAACATACGAAAAAGAAGTGACGGCAGATGGGAAGGCCGATATCTGATCTATATAAATGGAAGCAAAAAATATCGTTCCGTATATGCCCCTTCTTATAATGAAGTAAAACAGAAACTCTTTAACAGCAAGAAAGAATCTGAGATTACTCTGCTCTCCCAAAAAGAACAGACAGCTCCCCTAAACGCCAGTGCTGATATGAGTCTTGATGAAATCGGTCAGTTGTGGCTTATCTATATTAAGGATAATCGCAAGTACTCCACCTACAGAAAATATGCCAACATCTATGATATGCATATCCGGGATATTTTTGGCAGTCTGACAGCAGACGAGATCAGTCTGGAAATCATAGAGAAAGCCCTGCCAAAGGAGATGTCCGCCAGTCTATATAAAAGTATCTACTGTGTACTGAATCAGATTTTATCTTATGGAAACCGATACTGCGGCACTCCGAAAATTCATTTAAAAACAGAAAAGCTGCGGACAGTTCCCAAACCCGTGCAGACAATAAATGCTACAGACCAGCAGAAGCTATGCCGCTATCTGCTCTCAGATCTTGATTCCTGTAAGCTTGGCATTCTGATATGCCTGTATATGGGACTGAGACTCGGGGAAATCTGTGCCTTAAAGTGGGAAGATATCGACTTCCAGAGAAAAACAATTCATATTAACAGGACTGTCCAGAGGATTCAGGTCGGGCAGGAGGATCGGAAAACGATTCTGTATGAGGGACCTCCCAAAACGCTCTGCTCTGTCCGCGAGATCCCGATTCCGGAATTTCTCTTTCCACTTCTTCTCTCTTGTAAGGATGATGGGGTTTATGTGTTAAATAAATTTTCCCCGATGGAACCCCGTACTTATCAGTACAAGTTTTATTCTTATCTGGATAAAGCATATATAAAGAAGTCTCACTTTCACGCACTGCGCCATACATTTGCGACAAACTGTATCAGCAATGGGGCTGATGTCAAGAGTGTCAGCGAAATGCTTGGCCATTCTAATGTAAATATCACTTTGAATAAATATGTCCATCCATCTATGGATACCAAGCGGAACATTCTGGATTCGCTTTCTTCTATCTCTTCTATAAATGGTCAGATCAGTGGTCGGATCATTTCTTAACCTTTGATCTCATGCACGTTTCCGGTGCCCATTTCGCAGATTAAAACAATCTGCGAAATCTGAATTCCTCTTTTTGTGTACTTTGGAGGAATACCGAAATGAGCATACATCTTTTCAAACACAATCAGGAAGCATATAACGCAGTTACCGCCATGCTTGAGCGGGAGAAAATGGCAGCAGTCATCCATCCCACAGGCACAGGGAAATCCCTGATCGCATTCAAGCTGGCAGAGGAACATCCATCAGAGAAATTTCTATGGCTCTCACCAAGTGAATATATCTATCAGACACAGCTGGAGAACCTCGGAATGGAATTCGATAACATCCAGTTCATGTCCTACAGCCGTCTGATGAAGAACGAAGACAGCATCGAAACCCTGCATCCGGATTACATCATTCTGGATGAATTTCATCGCTGTGGTGCCGCAGAATGGGGCAAAAGTGTCAGAAAACTTCTGACCGCCTGTCCAGATGCGAAGAGACTCGGGCTGTCCGCGACCAATATCCGTTATCTGGACAACCAGAGAAATATGGCAGAGGAGATTTTTGATGGAAAGATTGCATCTGAGATGACACTCGGAGAAGCTATCGTCCGGGGAATACTCCCGGAACCGAAATATGTGATTGCCATGTATTCGTATAAGAAAGAACTGGATCAGTTAAAGAAAAGAATCCAGGCACTATCGAATCAGGGCCTCATCACAGAGAACCAGAAACTGCTTGAGCAGCTGCGCCGCGCACTGGAACAGGCAGAGGGACTGGACATTGTGTTTGAGAAGCATATGGAAAAGAAAAATGGAAAATATATCGTCTTTTGTTCCGGTAAAGAACATATGGACGAAATGAAAGAGCAGGTCAGTACGTGGTTTCGCCGGGTAGACCGCGAGCCGCGGATCTATACAGCGTTTTATAACGATACTGCTACAGACAGAGAATTCAGGGAATTTAAGAAGGATAACAGTGCACATCTGAAGCTTCTTTTCTGCATTGATATGCTCAATGAAGGGGTTCATGTGGATGATGTGGATGGTGTGATTCTTCTGCGTCCGACGGTGTCGCCGATCATTTATCTTCAGCAGATCGGGCGTGCATTGTCAGCGGGCAGCGGGAAGACACCGGTTATTTTTGACCTGGTTAATAATTTTGACAGTCTTTCTTGTATTGACTGTCTGAAGAAAGAAATGGAAGAAGCATTTGTGCTGTTTCCGACGACGTATGGGAAAGGGTTCCGCTTTAGTGAGCGTTTCCACATTACGGATGAGACGAAGGACTGCAGGATGCTTTTCCAGAAACTGCAGACGAATTTAAGTTCCGCCTGGGAGACCTATTATATTGCCGCAAGGCAGTATTACCGGGAGAAAGGGAATCTGAAAGTTCCGAAGAGTTATCAGACGCAGACAGGGCTTACGCTTGGAAGCTGGATTCAGACGCAGCGCAGGGTCCGTGCGGGTTCGGTGAACGGGAATCTGAGTGAGGAGAAGGTCAGGAAGCTGGATGAGATCGGGATGGTCTGGGACAGTAAGGACCAGAGCTGGAATGAGGCGTTGAGAGAATTGCAGGCTTATTATGAGGAGCATGGGAATCTGGATGTTAAGGCTAGATATGTGACGGAGAATGGGTTCAGGCTTGGGAGATGGGTCTGTAATTTGAGAACGAAGGTGAAGAATAAGGGACTGGATCAGGCGCTGACGAAGGAACAGCAGGGAGAGCTGGAGAAGTTGGGGATGATCTGGGACAGGAATGGGGAGAAATGGGAAGAGTATTTCCGGGAGGCACAAAGGTATTATCTGGAGCATGGGGATCTGGAGGTTCCGGTGAAGTATGTGACGGAGAATGGGGTGCCGCTGGGGAGATGGCTGGCGGAGATTGGAAGCCAACTTGGTGAGAAAAATGCATGCCGGAGTTCCTTGGATGAGAGACAGTTGGAACGGCTTAGGAAGATTGGCTTTAAGACGGAGAAGAGGACTGTCAGACAGTGGAATGAGAAGTATGCGCTGGCGAAAGATTACTATGAGGAATATGGAAATCTGAATGTTCCGGTTTCGTATAGTGTGAATGGAGTGAAGCTGGGAAGGTGGATCTCGAATATACGGGCGAAGAGGAAACATCCTGAGGGGAGCGGGATGGTGTTAGATGAACAGAGAATCAGGCAGTTGGACAGCATAGGGATGGACTGGAAATAGGAAGAGAAAAAGAAAACGGAAAAATATTTACAGGAGTCAGGTATGTACAGAAAAAAAAGAAGAAGCTGGACAAAGCATGTTGATTTTATGCTGCTGGATGTTTTATGCATGCAGCTTGCATTTGTCATTTCTTATATTATTCGCTTTGGGACGGATAATCCCTATACAGATGGTGATTACAGAACCCTTGCGATCGCATTTCTTTTTATCGATTTCTTTGTGGAAATCGTATCAGATTCTTTCAAAAATGTTCTGAAGAGGGGATATTTCGATGAGTTTATTGCAACGTGCAGACATGTGATCCTTGTAGAACTGATCGTAACCTTCTACTTATTTACAACACAGACGGGAAGCTTTTATTCAAGGTTCTCTTATTACATTATGGTTCCGTTTTATATAGTCACAGACTATGCGGCCAGAGTGATATGGAAAAAAATTCTTCGGAAAATCGGATTCAATTCAGCAAAAAAATCACTTTTGATCATAGCACCGGAAAAAATCCTCAGGGAGACCCTTCAGATCGTATCAGCGGACAGACGCGGTTATGCAAAAGTAACCGCAGTCTCTCTGGATACAGACCTTAAGGGAAAAAATATCTGCGGGATTCCCATCGTTGCAGACAGAGATGGGATTATCGAATATACCTGCGGAGAGTGGGTAGATGAAGTGTTTATCCCGCCATGCGCAGAAAGCGAATACCCCAATGAGCTTGTAGGGGCTTTCCTGGAAATGGGAATAGCCGTACATACAGGAATCACGAAATACGGATCCTTCCCTGCAGGATGCCAGCAGGTAGAGAAAATTGGCGTATATACAGTTATTACCACAAGTATGAACTATGCAGAGTCATCAAAACTTCTGGTGAAACGTCTGATGGACATTGCAGGCGGTCTGGTCGGATGTCTGATCACCCTGCTGATCACCATAATTGTGGGACCAATGATTTACATCAGTTCACCTGGACCGATCTTCTTTGCACAGGAAAGGATCGGACGAAACGGAAGAAAATTCAAAATGTATAAATTCCGAAGCATGTATATGGATGCCGAAGAGCGGAAAAAAGAGCTTATGGCACAGAACAAAATCAGCGACGGACTGATGTTCAAGATGGATTTTGACCCGAGGATCATCGGGAACAAGATCCTGCCCGACGGAACCAGAAAGACAGGAATCGGACAGTTTATCAGGAAGACAAGCCTGGATGAATTCCCGCAGTTTATCAATATCCTGCTTGGGGATATGAGTCTGGTAGGCACCAGACCACCTACAGTAGATGAGTGGGAATTATATGAACCGCACCACAGAGCAAGAATGTCCTTCCGCCCCGGCCTCACAGGAATGTGGCAGGTCAGCGGCAGAAGCAATATAACGGACTTCGAAGAAGTGGTGAAGCTGGATACGCAATATATCAGTGAGTGGAGTTTGAGGTTGGATGTGAAGATATTGTGGCAGACGGTTTGGAGTGTGTTTAAGAGTGATGGGGCGATGTGAGAATGGGGTTATGCCGTTCAGAAAAATGTCTACTCAACAAAATCAGTTGAGGTCTGATGGTTTATGGTGGAGTTGAATATACATACAAATATAAGGGTTTTTGCATAAACATACGCCGCATTTTACTGTGAAAATCATGTTTTGTGCAGTAGGACATTAATACTGATAACTGCATTTATCTGCGTGGCGTTGAGTGACGGATGAAAACTACTAATATTCCGTTGTGTAGACATCATAAAATATGAATAAATCATTGTGCATGTTGCAATAAGAATGTGGGATTGGTTTATATGATTATTACAAAAAAATCTGAAATGGGAATAATTGGCAATATATGTGCAGAGGAATGGGTTTACTCAACAACTTAACACTTAGGTGGAAAAGAAAAAGAACATGGCGTATAAATATGCACCGGTGAAAAGTAATAAAAGATGCGACTGATTTTATTGAGTGAACCTGTCTGAGTAAAGATATGTCGAGAAATTGAAAAAAGTAGAGAAAAGGCTGTGTGATGAACACACGGGAGAAGAAAAATACCATCCAAGTGGATGTGTAGATAGATATAAAAATGAGGAATGAGCCCAGTAAGGGTGGAGGAGTACATTATGGAAAAATTTGATTATTTAGTAGTAGGTTCTGGCCTTTATGGGGCGATTTTTGCACATGAAGCGAAAAAGGCCGGAAAATCTGTATTGGTGGTTGATAAGAGACCAAACATCGCCGGAAATATCTATACTGAGAAACAAGAGGAAATCAACGTCCATAAATATGGTGCTCACATTTTCCACACAAACAATAAAAAAGTATGGGAATACATCACACAGTTCGCAGAATTTAACCGTTTTACAAACTCTCCAGTTGCCAACTATAAAGGTGAACTGTACTCTATGCCGTTTAACATGTACACCTTTAATAAAATGTGGGGCGTTGTAACACCGGAAGAAGCTGCTGCAAAAATTGAAGAGCAGAAAAAAGAAATTACCGGCGAGCCGCAGAATCTGGAAGAGCAGGCAATTTCCCTTGTAGGACGGGATATCTATGAAAAGCTGGTAAAAGGTTATACCGAAAAACAGTGGGGACGTGACTGCAAGGAACTGCCGGCATTCATCATCAAACGTTTGCCGGTCAGATTAACTTTCGATAACAACTATTTTAACGCATTATACCAGGGAATTCCGATGGGCGGATATACTAAGATGGTAGAAAAAATCTTAGACGGTATCGAAGTTCGCCTGAACACCGATTATCTGGAGTACAAAGAGGAATTAGATGCCTTAGCAGAAAAAGTCGTTTATACCGGCCCGATCGATGCTTATTTCAACTATAAATTAGGAACGCTGGAATACAGATCTGTCCGTTTCGAAAACGAAACACTGGACATTCCAAATTTCCAGGGAAATGCAGCTGTAAACTACACAGACCGCGAAACTCCATGGACCAGAATCATTGAGCACAAATGGTTTGAATTCGGAAAAGATGAAGACGGCAATGAACTACCGAAGACCATCATCAGCCGTGAATACAGCTCTGAATGGAAACCGGGTGATGAGCCGTATTATCCTGTTAATGATGCGAAAAACGGTGCGTTATATGCAGAATATAAGAAGTTGGCAGAGTCGGAAAGTAAAGTAATCTTCGGAGGCCGACTTGGTGAATACAAATATTACGATATGGATCAAGTGATCGCTGCTGTACTTGCGCGCATTGAAAGTGAGGTTTTTGAATGAAATACACCGCTAAGGTAGTAATTGCTACACATAAAAAATATCAAATGCCTTCTGATGAGCTGTATATTCCTCTTCATGTGGGAAGTGAAGGAAAAATAGATGATAAGGGAATGCCATTGGATTTGGGATATACCAAAGATAATACCGGTGATAACATTTCAGATTTCAATGCTTCATTCTGCGAGCTGACCGGGCTCTATTGGGCGTGGAAAAATCTTGATACAGATTATATTGGATTAGTTCATTATCGAAGACATTTTTCACTAAAAAAGAAAAAAGGGTTTGAAAATGTCCTTACATATAAGCAATTAGAGCCATATTTAGGGAACAAAAAGATTTTCGTTCCATCTAAAAGGAGATATTTTATAGAAACACTTTATAGTCATTATGGTCATACACACTATGCAAGTCAACTTGATGAAACAAGAAAAGTTATAGCAGAAAAATATCCTGATTATTTAAAAAGCTATGATAAGGTTTTGAAGCAAACATATGGTTATATGTTTAACATGATGATTATGGATAATCAGCTGATAAACGATTATTGTGAATGGTTATTTGATATTTTGTTTGAACTAAGAAAAAGAATTCAGATGCCGTCACTAAGTAGTTTTCAAGGACGTTATTACGGTAGAATTAGCGAAATTATTTTTAATGTTTGGCTTAATGAAAAACTTGAAACAGGTGAAGTGAAAAAACAAGAAATAATGGAAATTCCATGTATACATATGGAAAAGATAAATTGGTTCAAAAAAGGAAAAGCTTTTTTAAACGCAAAGTTTTTAGGAAAGCGTTATGAAGGAAGCTTTTGACCCCCATTTAGAATATTATAGGAGAAAATTCGATGATTAAAACAGCACGCGGAATACAGAAAATTTCCTCGAAAATATTTTTAGAACATTCAAACAGTTCTAACTATTATAGATTTGGAGTGGAAGTCTTTGGACCATTTTTATACAGTTATACATATTGGTTATATTCTTCTATAAAAAAGACAAAACAATTAAAAGTTTTTTTCCTTTCCAGAGATGGATATATGATGAAAAAAGCCTTTGATATATTAAATACAGACAATATTCCATGTGAGTATGTTTATTTTTCAAGAAAGAGTATTCGCCAATCTTTATTAAATAAATGCAATACATATAGCGAATCGTTACAGTATTTAACTTGGGAACGCTATTTAACTTTTGGTAAAATTTTAGAGTATTATGGATTCTCTGAAAATGAGCGTTTTGAAATCTCGAAAAAATATAAAATTTCTTTAAAAGCAGATTTTGCCTATTCTGGATTGGAAGATAATAAGGTGTTAGCATCCATTTATTACGATTTAAAGTCAGAAATTGATAAATATTCTATGCTTCAAGAAGAGTTGTTGGAAAAGTATTTGATACAAATCAATATGGATGGAAACTGTGCTATTGTGGATATTGGTTGGCATGGTAGTATGCAATTTTATCTAGAAAAATTTATAAAAGAAAAAGGGATGAATGTTTCCTTATCTGGATATTACGTAGGTATTAATCCAAATGTTCCATTGGCTGGAAAAACATATGGATATTTGTTCGATGAGAATAATTTAAGACTTCGAAAAAGTATACTTTGCTTTTTTGGAGGATACGAAAAACTATTTCAGAGTTTAGAAGGATCAACGTATGGGTATGTTAAAGAAAATGCTCGTATTATTCCCGAACTTTCCACATATGAATACCAGAACGATAAAAAATCAATTCAATGTATAAAAGAATGGCAATATGGTGCTATGAATTTTGTTGAGAAAGCATATCAGCTGAAAGTGGTTCTCACTAACGAAAAAGAATGGGCGTACCCACTTATAAAAGTTGGAAAATCACCTACTTTAGAGCAAGTGTATTTATTTAAATTTCTCTATAATGTAGATGGTACAAAAGTATACTATATTTGCCAAAAACCATTATATAAGTATTCAATGAAAGAATTTTTACATGATTTCAGTAACAGTGTTTGGAAAACAGGTTTCATGAAATCTGCATTTAAACTACCACTTCCTTACTATTGGATTTATGAGATGATCAGAAAATGAAAAATTATTTATTGCAAGCTTTAATATCGAAATATCAGTATATTAGCTTTGATATATTTGATACATTAATTGAACGCAAGGTTAAAGCTCCTTCAGATATTTTTGCAATTGTTGGAAAAAATATTTTGGGAGATGCGTGTGCAGATGTCTTTAGGCAAGATAGAATTAATGCAGAATTAATTGCACGTAAAAATTGTAAAACAGGTGAAGTTACTCTCGATAATATTTATGATTGTTTAGCAGATAAATATCTAGAAAAAAAAGCACTTTTAAAAGAATCAGAAATTCAAACAGAGTTGGATTTCTGCATTCCTAAGCAAAACATTATTGAAGTTTTAAAGTATGCGTTTGAAAAAAATAAAACAATTTTTATCATATCTGATATGTATTTGCCTACAAACGTTATAAAGAAAATGTTAGAAAAGTGTGGTATTCATAATGATATCAAAGTATATGTTTCAAATGAATATGGAGTAAATAAAATATCAGGCAAATTATTTCGAATTGTTCTTAATGAAAATAATGTAAATGCTTCAAAAATGCTACATATAGGAGATAGTATAAAGGCAGATTCTATAGGAGCACTTAAAGCAGGAATTCATTTTTATCACATTAAAAGAAGAAATAGAATAGGAAGGATGTTACATATATAATGTCAAAAGTTTTAGAAGTAAATGTTGATGATCTTTATTCAGGAGGGGTGTTCTCACTTCTAAAAAATGTGATTATTAACCGTGATAGTACGATTAATATTGATATTGCTGCGCTTGAAAAATTTGAAAAAAAAGAAAATTTAGATATACTTGCTGAACATAATTGTAAGGTTCACTATGTTGGCTGCACTGGAAACAAAATACTAAAGCAATTAAAAATTTATCAGAATTTAAAAGCGTTAATTGAAACAGAAACTTATGATTGTATTCACATTCATGCAGATGTATCAAACAAATTATTGATTTCAGGGTTAGCGGCTAAACGAGCAGGAGCAAGGAAAATCATTTTGCACTCTCATGCATCTGGTGTTGATGGAAAACATCGAAAAATGAAATTGTTAATTCATAAAGTTTGCAGATGTTTTCTTAAATATATAGGAACAGATTTCGTAGCTTGTTCTGATCTTGCAGCATTTTGGATGTTTAAAAACATATCACTAAATCATATTACAATTATTAATAACGGAGTTGATTTAGAAAAATTTAGATTTAATGTTGAAATGCGTTATGAAATGCGAAAGAAATTAAATATTAGAGATAATGAATTAGTAATTGGGCATGTAGGAAGATTTGCCTATCAAAAAAATCATGAATATTTAGTTACATTATTTTCAGCACTAAAACTAATACTTCCAGATGCAAAACTGCTTTTAATAGGTGAAGGACCATATAAAAATTATATAGATCAAATGGTTTGCAAAGAACATCTTCAAAACTCTGTGATTTTTTATGGAACTAGTAATCAAGTTTACAATTTGTTTCAAGCTATGGATATTTTTGTTTTACCTTCCCACTTTGAAGGATTGCCAATTGTTGGTGTTGAAGCACAAGCTGCAGGATTACCTGCTATCTTTTCAGACCAAATAACTTGTGAAGCTAAATTGATAGAAGCGGTTGAATATTTGCCAATTACTAGTGAGAGTATCGGTGACTGGATAGAAACGATAGAAAAATTTAGTTCATACAAAAGAAAGGATACTTATGATGAGCTAAAAGCAAAAAAATTTGACATTCAAGATACTATTATCAGCTTTTTAAAGTTATATCAATAGAATAGGAGAACATAAACATGATTTATATTGCTGCGCATAAACAATTTACTTCATTAGAAATGGATGGATACATTCCTTTGCAAGTGGGCGCTGAAAACAATATAGATTTGGGTTATTTAAAAGATAATGTTGGCGATAATATTTCTGAAAAAAATCCTAATTACTGTGAGCTAACAGGTCTATATTGGATTTGGAAAAACTGTAATGATGAGTATAAAGGACTTGTACATTATAGAAGGTATTTTGGAAAAAGTAATTTAAAAATTGGTCCAAGTAATATTTACACATACCAGGAAATGGTAAAAATGTTAGAAACGGCAGATATTGTATTGCCCTACCTTGAATCTTTCAAACAAAACGCAAAGAAAGAAATACTAATAAATTGTTGCACACCAGAAATATTTGAATGTTTAAATAATATTATAATTTCAAAATACCCATCTTATAAAGAGACTTTTGATTCTTTCTTTAATAGCAATAGAGCAAGTCTATTCAATATGATGTTTTGCAAAAAAGAAATTTTTGATGACTATTGTTCTTGGCTATTTGATATTTTGTTTGAGTTAGAAAAAAATATATCTTTAGATGATTTGAATGATTATCAGAAACGTTTATATGGATTCCTTTCTGAACGGCTCCTTAATGTATGGGTAATACATCAGCATTTAAATGTTAAACATGTAAATGTAACCAATATAGAAATGAATTTAAAAGCTCGCATTACACTTTTGAGACGTAGAATGACAAATCAAATTCTATATAGTATACAGAAAGAATGAGGTAATCTTATTGAAACTATTAAAGAACAGTTTGACTTACATTTTAGCGTTACTTATTATACTGCAATGCTATTCATTGTTATCAATGCTTCTACCAAATAGGTATTTTTATATAGCCATTGCAGTTTTATTACTGACAATTATATTTTGTGGAAAAAAAATTAAACAAAAAAATAGTTTATTACTATTAGGAATCATCTATGTTGTAATAATGTTTACATTATTGGTAAATGTATATTATAGAAATATGGAATTTTTATTTTCAGTCATTATACCCTTTCCACTGTTTCTGATGTATTCCATAAAAAGAGAAAATATAGAAGAATTTTTTGAAGCATACACAAATATAGTTTTTGTTATAGCATGTCTTAGTTTATTCTTTTTTATTTTCGGATCCGTGTTAGGAATTGTGAAAGAAACAGGATACTATCCATATAGTACTGTTGGATGGGGAACAAATAATTATCACGATTACTATCATTTGTATTGCGAAGGCCAAGAGGTATATGCATTAGGATATTCTGGCGTTAGAAACATAGCATTATTTGTTGAAGGTCCTATGCTTACATATGTACTAAGCATTGCATTTTACTATGAATTGTTTCTTAGAGAAAAGGGGTACAGAAAAATATACATTTTTGTAATGATTTTGACGTATATAACATCATTCTCGACAACTGGTTTGCTTCTTGTACTTGGACTATTGTATTTAAAATTCTATACAGATATAAAAAACAACAAGTTTGTTAGATATTTGTTTGTACCGTTAATTATTGCATTGGTTATATATGGCGGAGTTTTTATCTTGAAAGACAAATTTGTTAGTAATGTATATTCCTCATCTGTCAGAACAGACGATATTTTAGCATCCTTTAAATGCTTCTTGGCAAATTGTATTAACGGTGTAGGGTATCAAAACTTACATGCGCTGGATCCTTTTAGACGTTTCTTTAGAAATAATGCGGGACTAAGTACTGGATTGGGTGCTATTTTTGCATATGGTGGTTTTACTTGGGGAATTTGGTATCTTATTCCTCTGATTATTGCAATAAAAAATTATATATTAGAACCCAAAAGCAGAAAGATTATGGGCCTTATATTAATGCTTAATGCTTTGCTGTTAGTAACGGTTGTTCATAGTAGAATACTTTGTACAATAACCAATGCATTATCATGGACTTTTATATTACAAACAAGAAGAAACATAAAATTTTCATTTAAGGTTTAGCAGAAAAAGAGGAAATAAATATGGAAATAGGTATTTTAACATATCATGCAGCATATAATTATGGTTCTGTATTGCAAGCATTTGCGACTCAGGAAATAATAAAACAATTAGGCTATAAAGCAGAAATCATCAATTATCGAATGGATGAGCAGAAAAAATTTTATAAACTTTATAGGCCTTATTATGGCATTCGTTTTTTTGCTAAAGATCTAATGCAAATACCTGTGCATTCTCAAAGAATGCTTCGCGCAGAACGTTTTGAAAAATTTTTTCAAACATATTTTTCTTTGTCAAAAGAATATAGTTCTCCAAATGAAATATATTTTGATTGGTCGAAATATAACATGATCGTTAGCGGAAGTGATCAAATATGGAACAAACATTCTCAAGAGTTAGAACATAATTCATGGAAATATATGTTTCCATATTTATTAAGAGAATTTCAGGGAAGAAAAATTTCTTATGCTTCATCTATTGGTAATATGACAGATGAAGAGCTGAATGTAATTATTAAAGACATTAATGCGTTTGATTATGTATCAATGCGTGAAAAAGTTAGCTCAGCAAGACTCGAGCAATTACTTCATAAATCCATAAAAACTGTATTAGATCCTACATTTTTACTGAAAAATAATGAATGGATAAGTAAGTTGAAGTTACATAAAAAGGAAGAGGAGAAATATATATTATACTATAGTCTGCTTGGAATAAAACCGCTAAAACAGATGGTACAGATCTTGAAAATTGTTGCACAAAACAAAAAAAACAAGCTACGCATTATTACTCCTTTTGCATATTTGAACCTCAATGATGAAGTTATAGAAATTCATCCTGAGTATGGACCTATCGAATTCCTTGAGTCTATTTATAATGCGCAGGCTGTGTACACTAATTCGTATCACGGTACTATTTTATCAGTTAATTTAAATAAAGATATATATTCTTTGTGTGAAGATAGTGGAACTGAATTTAGAAAAACTGATATACTCAAACGCTTAGGATTAGCAGATCGTATAATTTATGATCCATTAGTGTTATTGCAAGACAATTTTAAACCAATAGATTATGATGATGTAAACAAAAAAATCTCCAACTATCGAGAAGACAGTATTTTGTATTTAAAGAATGCATTATCGTAATATAACGAAGGGGACATCTCTATGCGCTCAAAAAAGTTTTTAAAGCTATTCAATATTAAATTTTACAAGTTCAATTTAAAGGCTTATAAAGAGGCCTTAAATAAAGATATAATTTTTAATGCTACCTTTCGATCAGGCGAAAAAGAGTTGTCTTTTAAAGATAGACATGCCACCGAATTTAAAACAGTAAAGTTGTATAGAAAATTCCAAGTAAATCAAGGAAATCTTTGGGGATATCTTTATAAAAAAGTACTTGAGATAAAAGCAAAGAAAACAGGTATTGAGTTTTTAGGAAATGGTAATATCGGTGATGGACTTATTATTGGACACTGGGGTCGCATTTTAATTAATGGAAACGCTAAATTTGGTAATCAAATAATGCTAACTCATAATGTAACTATCGGAAGAGATATACGTGGAAAGAGAGAGGGCTTTCCGACTTTTGGAAATAGAGTGTGTATACGAACTAATTCAACAATTGTTGGGAACATTACCATTGGAGATGATGTTTTAATTGCCCCTAATACATTTGTTAATTTTGATGTTCCTTCACATTCTGTTGTTATTGGAAACCCAGCGTCAATTCATCATAAAGACAATGCAACAGAAGGACATTTAGGGAGGCTAGAATAATGGAAACAAACTTTCCAATAGCATTTGCATGTTATAATCATGATTTATCCGTAAGAATGGATAGTACATCAGGAGGTGTTTTTTCTGTAATAGCTTCTTATATTCTAAAAGAACTAAATGGAATTGTAGTTGGAGCTGCATATGATGAAAATTTTGAAATACATCATATTTGTATAGAAAATGAAATCGATTTAAAAAAACTTAGAGGTTCCAAATATCCCCAAAGTAAAATAGGATCTATTTATGAAAAAATCAAAGAACTATTAGATTTAGATAAAACTGTCCTTTTTACAGGAACTCCATGCCAAGTAGCTGGTTTGAAAAGCTTTTTAAATAAAGAATATCTTAACTTATATTGTATGGATTTTGTGTGCCATGGTGTTGCTTCACGAAAAACTTGGAGAGAATACTTAAACGAGCTTACCCAAAAAGGGGATATTTTTAATATAAAATTTAAAAGTAAACCTTATGGGTGGAAAAAATGGTATTTTAGGGTTGAATATGCAGATGGTTCTTATTGGCATCGAAGAGGATGTATGAACAAGTTTATGATTTCGTATTTGTCGTATTGTAATATAAGACCTTCTTGTTATAAATGCTGTTTTAAGGGTCTCAAACGAAATAGTGATTTTACAATATCAGATTGTTGGGGTATTGGAGAACGTGATTTAGAAATTAATGATAATAAAGGGTTGTCTGCATTATTAATTAATTCAGAAAAAGGCAAAGAAATATTTAAAAAAATATCTAATAAACTTACTTATAAACCATACGATGCAATGCTCTTAATGAAGGAAAATTGGACTATGTTTGAATCGGTCATTCCTTCTCCTAAGAGAACACAGTTTTTCGAACAAGTGAAAAGTTCAGGAACAGTTAGTGCATTGAATATTTATTTCAAACCATCTTTAAAAAAATGGCTTGGGTATTATTGGATGCGCATTAAAGGAAAGGAAAAATAGTATTTGTAAAAATGGATAGTAACTATAAGGAACTGCGACGAAATACAATAATAATTGCAATTGCTAATATGGGTAGTAAACTCATAATGTTTATATTAGCACCATTGTATTCTTATTATATGAATACTGGTGAATATGGAACTATGGACTTGATAAGCACCACTGTAGGATTATTAGTTCCTGTTCTATGTTTGGATATATATGAAGCTACATTCAGATTCTCAAGCGATAAAGCCTATTCAGAAAAAAAAGTTCTAAGTAGTTCGATTATTATATGCTTACCAGGAATTTTTATCTGTTTCTGCATACCACTATTATCCAATATAATAGATTTTGACGGAATAACGCTGTTTGCTATCGCCGTAAGTTTCGCACTAGAAGCAATTAATCTTGTTATTGCACAATTTTTAAGAGGAACTAATAAAATGTTACAATTCGCATTTTCTGGAATTGTAGCATCCATAGGACTTTTCTTGGCTAATGCATATTTTCTCATAATTTTAGGATGGGGATTAAAAGGTTGGATTTTGTCGTTCTTAATAAGTAAAATTGTTTGTACAATATATCTAATTGTTATCTCAGATTTTGAACATATGTTCTCAATTCAATCTGTAGAAAGAGCTTATGTAAATGAATTCTTGAAATTTTGCATTCCATTAATGCCAACAGCAACAATGTGGTGGATCATGAATTTGTCAGATCGTTATATGCTGGCATATTTTATTGGAACAGCTGCCACTGGTATATATGCTGTATCTAACAAAATTCCTAGTTTGCTAAGTGTATTTGAGACTATTTTTTATCAAGCTTGGATGACAACTGCAATTAGTACAAAGGACAATTCTAATCGAGATGAAATATACTCTAATGTATTCAATAATTACCTGATTATTTTATTAATCGGTGTTTTAGGAATTTTGTGGATCGGAAAACCTTTTGTTATCATTCTTTTTGAAAGCTCTTACAATGATGCCTATTTATATATTCCCATTTTAATTATGGGAGTAGTCATTCATGCATTAAACGGAAATTTGGGATCGCTCTATTCAGTATTTAAGAATACAAAAGGAGCGTTGTATTCAACAGCTATAGGTGCGCTAACAAATGTAGTATTGAACTGCATTTTTATTCCTTATATCGGTATTATGGGTGCTGCAATAACAACATTAATTGGCTATATAGTTACTTTAGTATACAGATGGATTGATACTAAAAAATTTGTGTCAATTGCGCTTGAAAAAAAGCAAATTTTCTTAATGACACTTATAGTAATACTTCAAGCAGTTCTTTATTATATTCCAGGAACTGCATCATATATTATCAGAACGATAATTGTTTTGGGTGTTTTGTGGAAATACAGAAAAGTTCTTTTAAGTGTCTTAAAAAAATAAAAATTATAGAGTAATGTATATAATAGCGAGGTTAGCAAATGAAAATACTTATTTTAGGTGGAAGCGGGATTCTTTCTACTGATTTTACACATTTATGTTTAGACAATAATAATATGGTATGTATTGTTAATCGTGGAAAAAAAACAATGTTTATAGATTCTCGCGCAAAACTAATTGTTGCAGATTTACGTGCGAATACTATTAATCAATTAAAAGAAAAGCTTTGTACTCAAAAATATGATGTTGTAGTAGATTTTTTATCATATACTGTGGAACAAATGAAGAAAACATTAAATGTTATAGAAGGACATTTTTTTCAGTATGTTTTTATATCTTCAGCTACAGTGTACAAGAAGAAATTTCAAAATGAAATCATTACAGAAAAAAGTGATAAAGGGAATTCTAATTGGGAATATGCCTATAACAAATTTTTGTGCGAAAAATATTTGTCTACACTCCAAATTAACTACACTATTATTAGACCTTATGTTACGTATGGTGTTTCGCGTATTCCGTTTCCTATAATTCCTGAAGGCTATCATTATACATTACTAGAAAGAATTTTAGAAGATAAACCAGTCATTTTATATAATGAAGGGCAAGCTAAATGCACATTAACAACCACAAAAGATTTTGCTGAAATTTTGTACAAATTGCTACTTAATCCTAAAGCTTATGGAAATGATTTTCATATCACAAGTAATTCTATTCAAAGCTGGAAAGATGTATATTTGACGTATTGTAGCTTATTGGACAAAGAACCTAACTTTGTTTCGATAAATCTAGAACAAATCAAAAGATATTTTCCTGATTTTGAGCAGATACTTGTTGGAGATAAAGGGCAAGATATGATTTTTGATAACACAAAAGTCATGGATGCAATTGGTGGGTATAGTTTTCAGAGTGATTTAGTAGATGGCTTAAAGAAATCTGTAAATTATTATTTGAAAAATCCATCAATGCAACAAATCAATTATATTTGGGATGGAAAATGTGATTATTTTTTAAAGAAAGTTTATAGAATACATCTTCGGCCTATAATATTTAGTTCCGAACGTAATACTAGCAAATTTGCGTATTGGATTTTAAGTACCACTGGATTACGATTTTTATATGATAGGCTTAGAAAACTTCATATTATGTTAAAAAAGTAATTACATAAAGTTCTTACATACCAAAAAATTAGAAAGAAGGATTGTAATGCATACAGAAATGAAGCCAATTCTTTTTGAAAAAAAAGAAGACTGTTGTGGATGTGCTGCCTGTTATTCAATTTGCCCCAAAAAGGCTATTAATATGTTAGAAGATGATGAGGGATTTGAATATCCACATATTGATGAAAATAAATGTATTCGATGTTTTCAATGTGTTAGGGTTTGTCCTATAAAATCATTTTAAAACTGGTAAGTGCCTCAAAACATGGCGTAGTGTAAACCAGCAGAGTGAATTGTACCCTTTGTCAAGGACATTTTTAAATTTGAGTACCCATATTTTCAGACATGACTTTTTTAGTGTATCCTGCCTGATAGACAGGCTTTATTTCCAGTACCTATAAAATAGACAGAGGTATTCACAAGAACCACTGCAATCCGGCAATATGAATTAAAGCCATTTTGGTCCTGGTGTGCAGTTATCCGTTATCATGATCGGGAACTGCTGAAGGAGAATCTGTTAAATTGTCTCCTGCTGGTACCTATGGGTCTCCTGTTACCAATAATCTTTAATCACAAAGTCAGATTAAACCAGGCATTACTAGCAGGTTTTCTGGTATCAGCGTCCATTGAACTGTCACAGCTTATCTTCAAAAGAGGGCTGTTTGAGTGGGAGGATATGATTCACAATGCGCTGGGCTGTGTGTTCGGGTGTTGGGTTATGGACTGGATTTTTGTAAAATTGAAAAATCGTAAATGAGATGGGGACAGCCGGTTACTGGCTGTCCCTTTTTATTTGCTCGTCGATGGCGCGGTTGATGAAGGCGGATGTACTTTCGCCATGATCAGTCGCGTGTTTTTTTACCATTTCATGGCGTTCCGGCAGCATACGGACTTTTACTTCCCGAAATTTTGCATTATACTTCTCATTTGCTCTTTTTTTAGCTTCTGTGTAGCCGTAATAGTTCTTTTTCTGTTTTTCGGACATTTTCCGGAGACCTCGCTTTCCTGCTTTTTTTCTGGTCTTAGTATAACATAAAAAAGTGCATGGGACAATGCAAAAATATGTTGACAAACATGGGACAATGCACGCATAATAAGGATACATCTAAAAAATAAAGTTCAGGAAGGTGATATTTTGACAATAGAAGATTTGATGGCCAAAATAGATTTGAGTCAGTTCAATAAAGAAATGTATATAGAATTAAAAAATCAAAAAAATGGATTATCTAATAGAGACAAAAAGCATATATTGAAGATTTTTACTGATTCTAAATTGGAAACAAAAGAAAATATATTAAAAGCGATAATATGTTATGCAATTTGGAAACCAGATGAAGCGATTAGTCAAGCTAGAAAAAAGGGAATATTCCGATATAAAGTATTTGGAAATAAAGGAAAAACAAAAGCCAGGTATTATTTAGAATATCTATTATCAAATAAAGAAATATTTGGTTTTTCGGAAACAACTAGTAAATATTTAAAACAAAAATATAAGTTTGAGTGGTTAGAGTTTTTTTACAATAAGACAGAAGAAAAAATAGATATAGAGATTGCAAATCATTATCAACAGAGAATTAGAAAGTGTATACAGGGCGTTAGTTTTGAATCCTCTCTACATAAGGAACTGTTCGCTTATATTGATATGTTTTTTTTATTAGGAAAACAAACTAGAACAGGATATGATCACAATACATTAAGCACATATTCACAAGAGAAAATAGCAGAGGGAGTTTCATATTTATTATTCAAATATATTGAGAAATATGGGATATCAACAAAAAAGAATTATTGCGTAGATTCATCATATATAAATTCAGATAGAATAGAAAAACTCATTTTACTTGCTTGTCAAATCAATTACGTTTTAGAACTGGAACTTCTTATTGATTTTTATGATTATGATATATGTAATGAAGGTAAGAACATTATTTTAAGAAGCAGGGATGAAACGTTTGAAAAAAGTATTCAACTGGGCTATATCAAACAACAGATGCAAGAAGCATTATTTTTTAGTTCCCAATATAGTAAACATGAGGAAGATGTTGGCTTAGTAACCTTAAGTAAATTAATAGTGGACGAGCTAGGTGGGAAAATATGCAAACATATAGATAATGGAATATTAGAACGCTATAGGTTTGAAATACCTACAAATTTATTGAATAAAGTGGTTGAACAAAGTGTTGTAGGAAAAATTCAATTATATAAAGAAGAAGTTTTTGAATTAGAATATTTCTGTAAGGAAATGTGTATGAACGCGAATGAGTTATATGAAAAGAAAGTGACTCAAAATTGTAATGCATATGATATTCTTCTTTGTCAACGTTTCTTTAGAATCATGTATTATATTCAAGAGTATACGTATCAAAACGAGAGGAATATAAAAGTTATTCTTCAATCCTTAATTCCTTCAATGGATAAAGAAAAACTGAAATCTTTACTCTTTATGTTATTAAAAAGCCAGCAGAAGGTCGAAGAAATATATGATTTATTATCGTATAATGTAAAGTATAAGTTTGATATTCAATATACACCATTTCTGGAAATAGGGAGTAAAGTGATATTTCCTATATCTGTATTGGCGTGTTCGAATTTGATGAGAAATACAATTGCATATTCATATCTTTCAAAAAATGAAATAGACATTTTGAGGTCAGACCCCAATGTTGGGAACTTAGCGTCAACTTAAGGACTTTAAATCGATTTACTTGTTCTTTGAAAATCAAATAGTAAAAATATACAATTTCGAGCGTAAAATATCAGCACTATGTCTACTTGACAAATTGGTCAAAATTTGCGGCGCAGCCTCTTGAATATATACTTTTTTAGGAGGTAATGCCATGAATTATTATGATTTAATTTCTTTGATTTTGACACAGCTACATGAACGGATTAATTCCGATGAATTTCTTGAACGATTTCGACGTCCAAATTCTTTTGTGCGATATCGTAAACTGACATTGAAACAGGTTGTTGCTTATCTTGTCCATTCAAAAAAACGTTCCATGGATATTGAATTGTCTGATCTTCAGCGCCAGCTTCCGGACATTGATTTTCCTGATGTTTCCAGGCAGGCTGTTTCAAAAGCCAGAAAAGGAATTCTGCCGGATCTTTTCAAAGAACTTTTGGATAAACAGGTTGAAATGGTTTATACACACCTTGATTGTCCAAAAAACTGGTTTGGATACCGTGTTTTTGCTGTTGATGGGTCTACACTGGAGATTCCCTTGTCCAATGATACCTCTGCGGAATTTGGGGCTATTACCAGCTGCAACAATCATGATGTTTTCTGGGTTGAAGGTCTGCTCTCAACTATTTATGATGTCTTTCTCGACCAGATAATTGATGGACAGATATATACGAAAGCGGCCGGCGAACGTGATCCGGCAAGAGAGCACTGGACCCGGCTGCAGGAACTGAACCTTGCCGACAATGCCCTGCTCATTTTTGACCGTGGATATTACTCAAAAGAATTATATGAGGACCTGGTTTCCAATGGATGCAACGTTTTGATGCGTTTAAGAAAAGACAATAAATTTTGCAAATTAGGTTCCGATGATTTTTCATGGACAGCTACTTCCGCAAATGGCAAACCGATCCTTTACCGGGTTGTAAAAGTTCCTCTGCCCCAAAAGTCCAAGGAAGCAAATGAGTATCTGGTAACTAATATTATAAATCCATCTATCTCTCCATCCTTGTTATATAACCTTTATTTTGAACGCTGGAATATCGAAACAAAATACAGGGAACTAAAAGACTGGTGGGAACTGGAAGAATTTACAGGGACAAGCTGTAATTCTATTGAGCAGGAATTATATATAAACCTGTTATTCTCCAATATTGCAGCGCTTGTCAAAACAGAAGCTGACAACATTGTAAGGGAAAAAGCATTTGTAAAAAACAAATGGGCATATCAGGCAAAAAGGACTTTTATCATAGGCGAAGTCAAAGCTCTTATGCCCAAGTTCCTTTTTATGTCCATGGAAATACTGCCAGTTATCATGAATTTAATCATAAAAGCATCAAAAAAGCGTTCACAGATTCACCCTGGCAGATGCTATGAACGCTCTAAAAAGAACAGAGACCGGAAACACATTCACACAAGAAAATCCGTTCTCTAAACACATACACAAGATATAGCCATTTTGAAAGGCCTATCCTGTATAGGTCTATTAAACTATACCATAAATTCTGCAATAAGGCGATATAATTTTTTACTATTTAATTTTTAAAGAACATATTTTAATACATACAGGTATAATTCATTTAAGTTGACGCTAAGTTCCCAACATTGAGGTCAGACCCTATGAAATAGACCCTATGAAATAAGAATAAATAAAAACATCGAAATATGTCGAAAAACGTCGACAAAAGATGAGTGCAATAACAGATGAAGAGTAGTACTATAGAGATAGAGCATAAATGGACAAAATGAAAGGAAAATATGTTGTTTCATGTGGGGTCAGACTCCAGTAATTTATTTGAAGATGAAAAGAAAACAGTAGCTGATAAATATACTCAAAAAGTGCGACATTTACTTGAATTGAAAAATAAATTGTCAAGGGAAGAAATATTGCTTAAAGAGCAGCGATATTTGCTTGAAGATAATGGACATTATGAACTTATTCATAGTATAGAGCAAAAAGAATTAATATGTGGGTGTACGTTGTTTAACTTGATGAATTTCAAAGAAAATGAAATATTAAAAAAAATTATGAGGCTGAGATTGTTCCTTCTCCCAAGGCTGCCATTGACATGATATATAAAATCTTAAGAGTGATTGATTATGTTATGAACTTGAAACAGAGAATCATAGTAGACGTATAGAATGGCAGAACAAGGAAATAGAACATTATACAGAAAAAAATTCTCAGATATTGCAATACAAAAAATGGGTTAATGGAATACTGTTTGTTATTATGGCGATAGCCATCTATGGATTGGTCGGCTTTGGACATGTTTCCTAGTTGACATGGGGATCATTAGAAGAAATAGGTAAAATTATATTTAGTGTAATTTTTACTGCGTTGGTGGGTTTTGATGTTGGCAGGATTGAAAAAAATTTGACAAAGATTAATTTTTGATCTTCGAATTCTTTAATTAAAACTTGCAGGTGATCTATAGGTTACTGCAGTAATCAGAAGCTAAACCAATTTGGCCTATGTATTAAAGAAACAAAATAATGTCATGGAGGTATTATGTATTATGAAGAAGATATTTATTAGTCATTCATCAGAGGACAAGGAAATAGTAGGTGAATTAATTGCACTTATAGAAGGCATGGGTGTAAAGAGTGAACAAATTTTTTGCTCATCATTTGAAGGATATGGAATTAAATTGGGTGCAAATTGGTTGGATGCTATACGGGAGGAACTTACAGAGGAGACGTTGGTCTTATTTGTGCTGACTACGAATTTCTACAACAGTCATATGTGTCAATGTGAATTGGGAGCTGTTTGGGCAAATACATTGGAGCATATACCGATTCTTGTACCACCGCTTACAACAAAAGATTTAGAGTATATTTTAAGAAATCATCAGAGCATGGTTATAACAGACAAAGATAAGTTGAATTCTCTTAACGATCAGGTTACAGAATGGATGGGAATATCTCAAAATAAAGTCAGTATTTGGCAAATGAAATGTGACAAGTTTGTGGCTGATATAGATAATATAATTGCAAAAAAGTATGTAATGTAGTATATGAGAAGGGATTTTTTTATTATCAATTACATCAATTATATGAAAAAATTTCAAATATACTACTGAAAGAAAACAAATTAAATATTACATTGCCGGATGAAAAAATCGAGGATGTTATAATTTCTCAATATACATATATAGTTTACGCAGGATATGATGTAATACTGAGTATCAGAGATAAGAGGGACTTGGAAAAACTTATTACATATAATGATAAAAAAATATTATTATTTGTAAAAAATCCGGAGTATATAGTTGAGGCAGAACTATTCCGTAAATTAAATTTAAAGTGCATATATTTTGGCAGAAAAAACTGGAATATAAAAAATTTTGATTTTTCTGTTTCGGAGAATCTGGCATTAAATTACATCTGTTATTTAGAGAATGAGTTTCCTAAAACTGTTTTTTCTGATAAGGATAGAGAAGAAATACTCCGTATTAGTGGATATAATTTTTATAATATATATCAGATTATGCAGTTGTGTTATTTCAATCAGGTGACAGTGGAACAAATTCGAAGTAGAGGATTTGTCGATATAGCAAAAGAAGATAAAGACATCAGTATTATTTTAAATTTGTGCTCAAAGGGGATCCACATTAATGCAATTAGAAAATTGATTGGAGACGCTAAAGCTGAAGAATATATTATGAAAAAGTATATCTTCTTAAATGGAGAGTATGCCATTCCGAATGTGGAATTTAAACTAAAATATACGTCAGAACCGAATAGTTTAAATGAAAACTGGTGGAAAAATATATTGGCATATGTACAAACGATAAAAGCTACTCATGATGTGACAATATGTCAACAAGTTGAATGGAACTTGAGAAACATCATACAATTGGATATACAAAATGACAGTCTAAATGGGTATTTATATAAAATAGAAAGAATATTATTTAAAATATACAGATTTAGAGAAAATTCTGTTTTATTGGACATGCTTAAAGAATGTAAAACATTTTTCAAAAGAGACAAGGAAAAATGGATTAGATGTTTAGTTGATGAAGCAACACTATATATGGATATAGAGGAATTTAAAGTTTCAAAAGAGAAATTTGAGCAGGCTTTAGAGTCATGTAAAGAGAATTCTGTTAGGAAGGAAGTTCAGATTCTGGTAGAAGATGAATATTCCAGGGTACTTGAAAAGACAGGACATTATTATGAGGCTGTTAACAAATTATATGTTGTAGAGCAGTATTATCAGGAAGTTAAAAATGAAAAGAAATTAAATAATGTGAAAAATAGAATTGGTTTAAATCTCAGCTTTATTGGTGATATAGAAAGAGCAACAGAATATCTGGAGAGTTTATTATTTGGTAATTTTAATAAAAAAATAGATAGAAATAACATTTTATCATGTGAGGTGGCAAACAACTTATCACTGTGCTATATGGAGGCTGGGTTTTATAAGAAGGCATTGAGACTTCAGAATTCATTATATCAATTATATTTACGAACTCAGGATACGCCGGTAAATTACGCGACAGATATACTCCAGAATAAGGGAAATATATATTTGTATGAGCATAAATATTATGAGGCTTTTAAGTGCTTTGAACAAGCACTTAACGATGAGACAAATCCATATTCAAAAGAACTGATTCTTGAGAATTATTTGTATGCAAAAGGCTTTTATGAAACAAATTTTGAAGAAAGTATTACATTTTTTGAAAATCAGATAAGACAAACAGAAATGAATTACGAGACTTGTAAGATGTTAGCGGAAATGTATTTTGCAAACCAAAATTATAGTAAATGTGCAAAGCTCTGCAAGAGAGTACTGAATCAAATCGTATATAGAGAGGAAAGATTTATTTATATTTGTTTGGATATCATGTATATGAGTAGTTTGAAGAAGACTAATAAGCTTACATTGAGACAAAGATACAGTTGTTATACAAGAATAGCCAGATATAAGCAATTTATAAAAAGACATGTGGGATGCAGATCACCATATTATAGAAAGATTGAGGAGTGCAAATTGGTTTTGAAAGGCTGATCTCTGTACATCAGACTGGCAAGAAGGATGTTTCCAAGCAGCTGCATGCCAATCCGAAAGCAGAGTTGTGCGCATTCAAAGGCGGCGAGTGGATTCGCGTTGCCGGCGAACTGGTAGAGGATGACCGTGTGGACAAACTGAACTCCAGGAGTTCACACGGTAATTTTTGAAGGTTGATGTATAGTTTGCAACGGAAATAAAAGTAATGGAGCGTGAGAAAAAATGAATTTATCAAAAATACATCATATTGCAATCATCGTATCTGACTACGAAGCCGCAAAGAATTTTTATGTGAACAAGCTGGGCTTCTCTGTCATCAGAGAAAACTATCGCCCAGAGCGTAAGGACTGGAAGCTAGATCTTAGTGTCAATGAACACACAGAGCTGGAGATTTTTGCTGAAGAGAATCCACCGAAGCGTGTGAACCGCCCAGAGGCCTGTGGGCTACGTCATCTTGCGTTCTGCGTAGACAGCGTGGAACAGACGGTGAATGAGCTGGCGGAAGTCGGAATTGAATGTGAGCCGATTCGGGTTGACGATTATACCGGCAAGAAGATGACTTTCTTTCATGACCCGGACGGACTGCCGCTGGAGCTGCACGAATAAGGGATGGATAAAATGATATTTCGTAAAGCAGAAAAAGAAGATTTCGACAAAATAAGATCTCTGTACTGGAACTTGATCGACCAAGACCAGGATGACCCGTCATTTCCGCATTGGAAGAAAGGAGTCCATCCATCTGATGAAATGATACAGAACAACATTGATAGGGAAGAACTGTATGTGTTGGCAGATGGTGATGAAATCGCAGCGTGTGTCATAGTAAATGATGAAAAGGTCGATGGCTATGCAGATGCTCCGTGGCAGATTGACTCGGATGAGGTAATCGTTCTTCATGTTCTGGCAGTTCATCCGTATTATCGTGGAAAAGGACTGGCGCGAAGATTAGTAGAGAATGTAATTGAGCAGGAAAGAAAAGCTGGCAAGAAGGCATTACGACTTGATGTGATTGAGAACAACACAACGGCCGAAAAGTTGTATCAGAAACTAGGTTTTCGATATATCCAGACCAAGACACCTTATTATGATGTGGTCGGGGAGATGACGTTCAAATTGTATGAACTGGTGCTGTGAGCTATGGGAGAAAAAAGAGTGTATAAATCTCGGAAGCCAGGCGGCGGTCGAAAGAAGCTAAAGCCGGAGTATGATGCAGGGAAGAATCTGAAAGAGCAGATGGAAAGTGCTGTGGCGCTTTATAATGCTGAGATGTCCTTGTACCATGGCTGTGACCTATAAAAAATTGTTTCACTTACTGAGTGACAAGGGTATGACTAATGCAGATCTGATGGAAAAAGCAGGCTTTAGTGCCAATATCATTACACGCATCAAGCGTGACAATTATATTTCTCTCGACACTATCGAGAAAATCTGCAAAACTCTTGATTGTGGAGTCGATGATATTTTGGAATTCACTACAGAAATCGAACAATGAACAGCATTGCAGCATATTCGAACAACATTCTTTATTTGATATTATCCGAGGAAGTATTATGAATTTATATAAACGAGACTATATAAAGAGCGTTCCTACCAAACAGGAGATGCAACTGTATGAGGGTATTTTGTGTACTGAAAGAAAAGCTGTCGGAGACAGAGGATTTGGGAAGATAAATCATAGGCGATTGTATCCAGCAGCAGTTCGACACTATAATAGTTTGTTCCCTAACAATCATATTGAGTTGTTTGATTTCCAGAACGAAGGTAATATGGAACAACTAAATGAAGAATTTTGTGCCTTGATTCATGATGCAAATACAAACGAAAGAGACGTTCTTCGCTTTATTAATCATAGACCTGCTTATCATATTATTGCCGGTGTATTTAAGTATTATAATTTTGGCCACCACGATGCATATGTCTTCCCGGAATTTGCTTTAGGTAAGTACATTGCCGATTATTTGTTGATAGGAAAAAGCTCTGGCGGCTATGAGTTTGTATTTGTCGAGCTTGAACACCCTAATGGAAGAACAACCTTGAAATCTGGACACGAGGGAGAAGCCTTTAGAAAAGGTACTTATCAAATTTATGATTGGAAAGCAGAAATCGAAGCACACTTTTCTGCATCGTTTGTAACGATCACCAAGTACAGCAACAAATCCTCACTTCCGAAGGAATTTTCAGAATATGATTCAAGCCGCTTCCACTATGCTGTGGTCGCAGGCTTGCGTGAGGATTACAAGGAAGCTACTTATCGTGATCGTCGAAACAAAGCAACCCAGCAAAACATTCTAACTTTGCATTATGATAATCTGTACGATAAAGCCTGCGAGTTAGAAACAGCTCAATCATTTTAAATAGCAAGTGAACCGCTCATGTTAACGGTTAGGATTAACGTGCTTCTCCCATCTTGACATGGATACCTGTATTTTGAAGAGAAAGGAACAAGCAAGATATGAAACCAGTATTGATGGAAAATGCCTTTGAAGCGTGGGCGGCTGCCATACGCTTTTGTGATGATATAAAGGATGGAAAAGCAACACTCCTGTATCAGAAAAATTTTGTGTCGTCACTTCATAATGCTGTTGAACTTATTATGAAGCAAATGCTGTTGAATGATAATGATCACAGGGTTGCAGAAGTAAGAAAAACAAAAAATGAAGCTGATGCAAAACTCTTACTCGATTATTTCAAGGCAACGGATTTAAATAGTTTTTTTGATACGTTGTCAAATGAAGACCTTTCAAAATTTAACACAATTCAATTTAACGAACTAATTTCATTACATAAGAAGTTATTTGGCAGAAGCCTTGCGCAGGGAGAATCGTTAAAAACAGAACTTGAGCTGTTGCAAAAACTGAGAAATAATGAAACCCACTTTTTGATTCGTCAAGGCAGCTTTTTGTCCGAAGAAGATTTTTGTGTGCTTCATAATTTCATGATTCGCTTTTATAAAATTATGGAAACATGGTGTCCTATTGACAAAGATGATTATGAATTATATATACTTCCTTATTGGGGAGATCCCATTGGAGCCGATAGCATTTACGGATTCAATCGTGAACCTTTACAGAGTTTTTCTTATGAAACTGCTGTAAAAAATTCAAAGTTAGCAAAGAAAATAGCAGAATTACTTAACAGTGACTATCTATATGGTGCTCCTGATTTTTCACCATATACCATTACAAAAGATTTGATAGAACAACACATGGAGTTATCTTCTCAGTTTGATGAAATATGGTCTATGGTGTATATGATGCAATGTTTAGAGATAATTTCTGTAGATGAAATTTTGGATGATGAACAAGGGCGAGTTTATTTTGCACTAGCGCATTGAGGTCCACTAGCACATTGGGGTCAGACCCCATGAAATACCGATAAAGAAGATAAAACAGAACTAAAAGATCTGTAAAAGAAACATAAAATATCTTCCAAAAACTTATCACGAGTGATAAAATCTCGTAAATAAGATATCAGAGATGGGATAGAGGGATAAGCAAATGCAGGAGAACATGAAAGAATACCTGACAGAAAAGGAATCCAGGGAAAAGAGACTGGAAGTATATATAGAGAAGATCCAGGAAAAGGTGTTGAGCAGATCTTCGGAAACAATCCGGCAGTTAGTGGAGGAGCGACACCGCCAGAAAATGACGCAGCAAGAAATAGCGGATATTACAGGGATAAAACCGTCAAATATAGCCCGGTTTGAGAGTGGCGAAAGGGTACCAACGCTGGTTGTATTGGAGAAATATGCAAATGCACTTGGAAAACATATTGAAATAAAAATCTGTGATGACTGACAGATTTTTATTTTAGGATAATCATAAATGATAGTATTATTGAGAATAAAAAACGAAATGAAAGGAGAAATATCGCAAGTATCGCAAGAAAAGTAAGTGCTTAATTTTTAGTTTGCTTTTAAGATCGAAATTGAATCATAATACGAAAAAATCACATAAAATCATAATTTAACAAGATAATAAATATAATAATCTTGACATATACGAAAAAAACGTATAACCTAAATGTACAGGAGGTGTCAAGATGCTGATACGGTTTAGTGTAAAAAATTTTTTGTCATTTGCATCAAGAGAAGATAACATGTCTGAAGAATTTTCTATGATTGCAGGACGTGTTCGGGGGAAAAAGGAACACCTGTATGATGATGGAAAGATCAAACTGCTGAAATTTGCGGCAGTTTATGGTGCGAATGCTGCCGGAAAATCCAATCTGGTAAAGGCAATGGATTTTATGAAACAGGTAGTGGTCAGTGGTCTGCCGGATGGACATACAGAAAAATACTGTAAAGTAAATCCGGAAAATGCTATGAAGCCAAGCTATTTTGAAGTAGAGATTCTGTTAGATGGTAAATATTATTCTTATGGTTTTGAAATTATCCTGAGCCAAAGCAGGTTTATTTCAGAGTGGCTGATGGAACTTCATGCTGATAATTCAGAGAAAATACTTTTTACAAGAGACATTGCAAACGGAACGTATGAACTGGGTGGTATGCTTGCACGTAAAGGGTTAAAGGAAAAACTGGATGTCTATGCAGACGATATTCGTGGAGATGGCAGTGTCCTGTTTTTGGCGGTCATGAATCAAAATAAAAAAAATCTGTACGAGAGTCATAAAACGGCTGCGATTCTGAAAAATGTTTTTTTGTGGATAAAAGATTCACTGGATATCAATTATCCGAATCAGCCGATCTCTGATTACTCTTATCTGGCCCAGGCAGATAAAGTCAGTGAGGTTTGCCGGGTCATATCTGCATTTGGAACCGGGATTACGGATTTCGCTTTAGTGGATGTTCCAGTTGAAAAAGTGCTACATGGATTGTCGAAGAACCAGCAGGACAAAATTCTGTCAAATATCGAGCAGAAACAGGTTGAAGTAAGAAACCATCCACAGATCAAGGGAATCAATATGATATTAAGGACGCTTGCGGATCTGTTTATTATTATGATAGATGGCAACGATACTGTGAAATGCCAGACAATCGAGTTCAGTCATGGAAGAAAAAATGTGTTATTTAATCTGGAAGAAGAATCGGATGGAACAGTGCGTATTCTCGATCTGTTGGAGATATTATTGTCCGGCGAGGGAAAAACTTATGTCATAGATGAACTGGATCGGTGTCTGCATCCAAGTCTCAGTTATAAGTTTGTGGAGACATTTTTAAACCTTGCGGCTGAGAAGAATATCCAGCTTATCGTTACAACCCATGAGTCGAGATTGATGGATTTCGATCTTCTCCGCAGGGATGAGATATGGTTCGTGGATAAAAAGGAAAACGGAGAGTCGGATATCTATTCATTGGAAGAATATAATGCCAGATTTGACCAGAAGATTGACAAGGCATATCTGGAGGGAAGGTATGGGGGTATTCCTATTTTCAGCACCATTTTTCCAGTTGAGAGGGCATAGCGTATGAGAGAAAAAAAGACATTTGCCCAAAGAACCAGAACAAGGAATACAGACGAAGTGCGGAAAAAGTATTTTCTTATATATGAAGGAAAAGAAACAGAGGAGATTTATTTTGAAGGTGTAAACCAGAATCGTTCCATGATCGGAATCAATCCGTTGATCGAACTGGTTCCTGTAGTAAGGAGCTACAGTGAAGAAGGATGGAGTAATCCAAAGAAGATCGTGGACCGTATGCTTTTGAATCTGAAAGAAAGCAGACTTGGCACTGTTTCGTATGAAACTCTTTTAAACTGGTTCATGGATTATCTGTATGAAGAAAAGATACTGGTAAACAGCAAAGCAAAAGCCAAAAGTCTTTGGCAGACGCTAGAATGGATATGCAGCGAAAAACTGCAGATCACTCTTACAGAGCCTGTTACAGATCTGGAAGAAACATGCAGGATGCTTGCTGAGTATTTTCAGGATAAAGAAGGATATGAACAGATTGTTGATGATGTGCCACGCATTATCCGAAACCGGGCGATTACTTATGCGGAAGGATTTGATAAAATATGCTTTGTCGTAGATCGTGACCGAGAGAGCTTTGTTGCACATGAGGAAAACAATCAGTATAAATATGTTCTGGAAAAATGCAGGGAAAATGGTTTTGGATTATATCTGACAAATCCATGTTTTGAATTTTGGCTGTTGATCCACTTTGATGACGTGGAACAACTAGATGAAATACAGCTTTTCCATAATCCGAAAATAACTGCGAAACGCCGCTATACGGAACAAGAACTACGAAAAAGAATGACTGGGTATACAAAGTCTTCTTATGATGTTGACTGGTTTATGAATCGGATTGATATAGCAATCAAAAATGAAAAGAACTATTGCGAAGATATTGAAGAATTAGAACATTCAGTGGGAAGCCGGGTTGGATTGTTAATTGAAGAATTAAGGGATATAAAATAAGATGATAGAGGGAGATTGCAGTGCCTCGGCATTGTAATCTCCCTCATCTTTTTAAGACTGATTTTTCTGTTGTCCGCCAACGTTCCAGCTCATATGAGCCCCACAAGGGGTAGACCCCATGAAATACCCTGCTCACGAAGCAGTCATGAATAGTATGTAGAGCAACTTGGAGTTGTTTAGAGAAGTTCAGAACAACCCGTTGTTTAGTGTGAACTTCCAGTAATTTTTCCACCTAAAGAAAAAAGAACGAAATAAAATCATAAAAAATCCCGGTTTTCTGCGGTTTTTCATTGCAGATAGCCGGGAAATATAGTACAATTAATTTAGGCGGATAACCGCCTAAAAGGAGGGCGCTATGTATCTGGATTTTTTAGTGAAAGTACCAACCGTAAAAGGCAAGATCACACGGAGAAAAAAGTCAAATGTTGTATATATAGAGTATGAGTATGACCGGGTTTATGATCCATCCCGGAAGTATACTTTTCCCAAAAGAGTAACGATCGGAAAACTGTCAGATACGGATCCGGAACTCATGAAACCGAATCAAAATTTCCTGAAATATTTCCCCGATGCAGAACTTCCGGAAAGGAAAAACAGGACTTCCAGAAGCAGCTGTCTCAGGGTAGGAGCATACTTTGTACTGCGTAAGATCATAGAAGAATGCAGTTTAAAAGATATCCTTGGAAAGTATTTTGGATCACGTGATATGGGTCTGTTTTTAGATCTGGCTGTTTATTCGATCATAGCAGAAAACAATGCAGCGCAGTACTATCCGGATTATACATACAACCATCCGCTTTTTACGGAAAAGATGAAACAATACAGTGATTCAACCGTATCAGATTTCCTGAATTCAGTAACAGATGACCAGAGTACAGGCTTTCTGAATACATGGAATGAGTCACGGAATTACCGTGAAAAGATTTATATTTCTTATGGTTCAACGAATAAAAACTGTCAGGCTGGAGACATAAAAATGGTTGAATTTGGGCATCCGAAAGTAGATATGGGAGAGCCGGTATTTAATTATGCAGTTGCGTATGATACTCATAATCAGGAACCATTATTTTATGAAAAATATCCAGGAAGTCTGAACGATATCTCCCAGCTTCAGTTCATGCTGGATAAAGCATCCGGATATGGTTATAAGAAGATCGGATTCATTCTGGACAGGGGATATTTCAGCTGTGAGAACATACAATATATGGATAAATGTGGATATAGTTTTGTTATCATGGTGAAAGGGATGTCTGCCCTTGTGAATGAACTGATCCTGGAAAATAAAGGGACATTCGAAAATAAGCGGGTGAACAATATCTATGAATATGGAGTTTACGGAAAGACAATACGGCACAAACTGTATGCAGGTGATAAAAAAGAGCGTTATTTTCATTTGTATCATAGCATTTCAAAAGAAAGCGCAGAACGGATAGAGATTGAAAACCGGATTAACCAGATGACGCAGTATCTGAAAAAGTACCAGAATAAAGTAAAGGAATTCGGCCCTGGATTTGAGAAGTATTTTAACCTTCATTATGATGAAAAGAGCCAGGCTTTTATACTACCGGAAGAACGGTGCAGCGTGGTAGAAAGAGAGCTGGATCTGGCTGGATATTTTTGTATCGTTACATCGGAAAAGATGAGTGCGAAGGAAGCAATCGAACTGTATAAGAGCAGGGATGTATCGGAGAAACTATTCCGTGGAGACAAATCATATCTTGGGAATAAGAGCATCCGGGTGTATTCAGAAGAATCAGCAGGAGCGAAGATATTTGTTGAATTTGTAGCCATGATAGTGCGCTGCAAGATGTATATAAAACTAAAAGAAGAAATGAAAAAACTGGATAAGAAACCGAACTATATGACGGTACCGGCGGCAATAAAAGATCTGGAAAAAATAGAAATGGTACGTCAGTTAGACAATATATACCGTCTGGATCATGCAGTAACAGCGAATCAGAAAGTAATATTGAAAGCCTTTGGACTGGATGCGAACAGTATAAAATATTTTGCATCAGAGCTGAGTAAGGAACTGAAAAAAGCAGAATAAGGAAGGAAAATAAAGATGGCAAGAACAAGAAAAACAAGTAAGGAAGCATTGGAAGAAAAGATTGAAAAAGCAGAGGCTGATGTGATCGCAGCGAAGAAAAAGTATGACCAGGCAACAGCAAATCTGAAAGAACTGTTAGACAAGCGGGATGCCATAAGAAAAGAAGAGATCCTGTCAGCGGTTGTAAAAAGTGGGCGGTCATATGAGGAGATCATGAACTTTTTGAATGCAGGATCAGATGGAGAAAAGACGGAAAAATAGAATTATTTTGAGTCGCAGATATAGCGACACTCGATTTAGGCGGAAAAAAACTGGAAGTTCACAGAATGTCTGCAATGCCCTTTTAAATAGCTGGCAGGTACCATGACTGCCAGCCGGGCTTGCAATTACCTACAAAATGCAGCTGCAACTACCTACAAAAAGTTTTTGCAATTTTATGCAAAAAGGTCTTGCAAAAAACACCAAAGACACAAGATTTTTTACAGCCTCAAATTTTCTTAAAAGGGAAAATCGTGTGTTTTATCATCTACGCCTACAATCAGCTTTCCGCCCTGGGTATTGGCAAAAGCTACGATTGTTTTCATGTACTTTTCACTTTTATCTGGTAAAGTAACTTTGTATTCAATATTTTTTGATTCTACAGAAAGCAATGTGTCTCTTGCCATTTTTCATACCCCATTTGCATTATTTCTCGCACCGCTGGTGCGATATTTTATTTTGCTACTTGTATTGTACCCTATTATGAATATTAATCAAACATTTTTAGTGACCATTTTCCCCTTCAAAATCCACCGGCTGTATACAATCCTACCACATTTACAACCGATTTTATCTTACATTTCTCTTCTGTGTTTAGGCATTTTTTTAATAGCCTCTACGATTTCTTCAACAGAGTTCTTACCTTTTAAAATTCCATTTAATAGTTTTTCCAACATATCATCATACACATTACTATTCATTGGATTAAAATGTGCACATATAATAAAATTATATGGCGTAAGATAGCGAGTTCTTAATTTCGCCTTTCCATTTAAATCAACAACTTTACCATCAATCACAGCAGCACCATCATCATATTCCGCCCTTGTTATTTTTTTATTCTCATATTCCGCATACTCTTCATAATAATATCCATATCTATCTGTCCATTCTTCTACAAGGGCATCGTCTTTTGTATATAAACCTGTTTCTTCTTCTGGATAAGTTTCTACATAGACAAATTTCTTATAATATTCTGCTGCCGCATATACAACAATCCTTTTTACTTTTATCTCATCACCATCCATTAAAAATTTATCATCTGTCACTCTTTCAAATCTGCTAATATCACAATTTTCACTACCTCTAATCCACCATATAGGTCCTCCTAGTTTTTTCCCATTAAGTGGTTTTTTCAAGAGAATCTGTAACCTATCAACGCATTCTTTAGCATTTGTAAATTCTTTTATTCCTCGTACCCCTGGAAAAGCCTTTCCAAATCTGTAATCAAAAAATGGAGTGGAAGAATCAAACAAATCTATATCATTACTTTCTTCCTCTTTGTCCTGAGAATCTTCTCCAAGATTTTTCTTAATAAGTTTTAAATCATACTCCTGATTAATTCTATCGCAATCCTTAATATTTGCAGCAATTATTTGTTGTACTAAAATAAATTCCTCATCCCCAAAATTCTTATTTCTTTTTATTTCCTTTTCACTTATACACATAAAACTATCGAAAAAATTACTTGCCACTTTAAATTGTTCCACTTTCTTTGGCTGAAACTCACCCTTCATTAATTTTTCCATCTGTTCTTCGCTTGCATCATACACAACACCAGCAAGTTTTTTTATTCTATCTGCTTCTCGTAAAAATCTATACAAACCAACCAATTGTCTTGTTCCTGCTCCGCCAACATGTGAATTTAAAACAAAATACTTGGGATATAATTCATAGCATAATTCATCTCTTTTTCTTATAATACATGCGTGTCTTCTTCCTTCTACATCTCCAATAACAACAATAAATTTATTGATGGCTTTCAAATCCTCTCTTCTCAATATATCCATTGGGTTATCATATAAAAATTTAATATTTGATGCAAATGGAAATTCACCCCTGCCATGTACCATCCACTCTTCATTTATGCCAAATATATCAACAAATTTCTTCTTAAATTCATCATCTGGCTCTTTTCCTTGATTTAAATAAACTTTTAATTCATCTACATTTTTTAACCCAATAAGAGAACTTACATATTCAACTGTATATTCTTTTTCAAAAAAACCTCTTGCATCATTTAAAAGCGAAAGTAGTACATTAAACCTTTCAGAAAACCATGAATCAACATTTTCTTTCAAATTATTGTCATTGTTAGGATAAATAAAATTATTTGTAATATTATTTCCATTTCCAGCCACATTACCATTTCCTTTTACAGAAATCGCATTACTATTATCATTCTGAATAATTTGATTTTTCTTACCTGTAATATTGTTTCCACCTAAAACATTGTTATTATCGTGCATTTTAGATTTTACTGTATATGTATCTGAATTCTCACCAGACTTTTTTCCTATTATGCATTTTCTAATAAAACCTAATGCCACTACACCAATTCCACTAAAAATCCATTCTTTTCCTTCCCAAATTGCATTAAAAATTTTATCTATATCCATTTACATCATTCCTCTCCTGAATTTTTATAAGGATTATTATACAATAATCCTTTACTTTTGGCCTTAGTTTTTATAATTCTTGCGTTTCGCACAAACTTACACCTTATAATTCTGTGGTGTTAGAATATTGTTTTCGGTTGCGATTGTATTTAAGTCTTTTTCTCCTTTGAGCAGTTC
>OGZQ01000097.1_pt1 | contig 78725 bp, 66 predicted proteins | sample 1576841 | NCBI WGS metagenome assembly OGZQ01 (sample SAMEA3541527, study PRJEB24748) | human gut metagenome | biome: human gut; feature: human-associated habitat; material: faeces | place: China | collected 2012
TGGGACAGTATATGACTAAAATGCCTCCAAAAGAACTTTTAGAACAGAAGTTATCCCTTGCTATTGCAAATGCGAGAGAGCTGTTGGAACAGAGGAAAGAAGAATAAAGGTTTTCAATTTAATAATGAAATTCAGAACAGGCGTGAGTCATAAAAAATATGACTTACGTCTTTTTCTTTTTGCAGAAAGGAAGTGAGAGATAATGTCACAGATTTTTCGTGTGGAGCGAACAAAAAATTATACGGTAATGAGTAACCATCATTTTAAAAACAAGAGTCTGTCATTAAAGGCAAAGGGGGTGTTGTCTCTGATGCTGAGCCTGCCGGATAACTGGAATTATAATATCTCCATTTCGGAACTGAACCGTATCTATGAGCAGTTAGAAGAATTACCAGATTACTTGTTGGACGACTTGGACAGTTTCGTGCTTGCTCCTGTATCCGGCGATTATGTATTTTCAGAACTGGTAAATCCTGTCTTTACCAAAGATGGCGATAACCTCAAGGTCAATGTGTCTGTGAAATATCTGGATAACAAGTCGAAAATGACGCAAATCTCACAGTATGAGCTTGTGCTTCATAAGGACGATAACTGGAAGATTGTAGAATAAGTTTGTAAAAAATGCTAAAAGAATATCATGGTAAATAATTTATAAAAAGTTATTTACCATGACATTTATTTTTGAATCAAATATTGTTCTCCCCAATTACATAGTTCATCAAGAATGGGTGTCAGTGTTTCCCCGAATTTTGTTAAAGAATACTCTGTTTTTGGAGGAACAACTGGATAAACCTTACGGTTAATAAGTCCATCTTTTTCAAGCTCTCGAAGCTGTTGAGCTAGCATTTTATCAGTTGCTTTCGGAATTAGTTTATGAATTTCATTGTACCGTAACGTTTTGTTCATTAAATGCCATAAAATAACAGCTTTATATTTTCCACCAATAAGTTGAATGGTTGCCTCAACTGGACAGCTAAAACCACAACAATTATTTCCCATAATATCTTAACTTCCTTTTTAGGTAGTATATTACAAAATAGTGCGTTCTTGTACAAAAATACTATTTCAGATAGAATTATAGTACAGGTTGACCTAATATACAAGAATTAAGGAGATTTTAATATGTCATTATTAGATATTGCTAAGAAAAGATATTCTGTTAGAAAATATGAAGATAAACCAGTTGAAAAAGAAAAGTTAGAAAAAATACTTGCTTGTGCTCATGTTGCACCAACTGCGGCGAATTTACAGCCGGTTAAATTGTTAGTGGTACAGGACAAAGAGCGATTAAAAAGCATTGCTAAAGCTGGAAATATTTACAATGCTCCACTGGCAATTATCGTTTGTGCAGACCATTCAAAGGCATGGACAAGACCTTTCGATAATAAACAGACGACAGATATAGATGCTTCTATCTTAACAGATCATATGATGTTGCAGGCGACAGAATTAGGATTAGGAACTGTATGGGTATGCTTTTTTAAACCAGATGTAATCAAGAAAGAATTTCAGTTACCGGATAATTTAGAGCCTATCAATATTTTGGCTATCGGTTATGGAAAAGGTATTGCAGAAGATTCAGAACGTCATTCAGAAACACGTATTCCTATGGAAGAATTAGTTTCTTATGATTATTTATAAATTTGGACAGAGATTATAGGTTGGGACAAAAGGCTTGCGTCATACTCTATATAGTATGCTCCGCAAGCCCTATTTCCATATATTCTATTTTGTTGTAGCTTTAAAAAGTCGTTCTGTACCGCTAATTTCAGCTAAGACAATATCCGTCATACGTTGTAGATTGGCAACATGATACGGATTGACCTGTTTTTCCCATTCGTTCGTATTTTGTTTTTGAATACCAGAAAGATACTGCTGTAAAACTGTCATACACTTTTCCAGCAGTATCTTTCGTTCTTCTTGAAAAAGCTCATAATTACAATGGGCATATCGAACGATATTAACGGAAAAGTTGACAAAGTACATTTCTAGAAAGATGAATTGAAACACCATATTTTGATAGAATTAGGAGTCAAAAGATATGATAGGGATTAAAAAAAGAGATTATAAACAGTTACAGTTAAATATGAATCAGGGAATTAAGGGCATTTAGGGCAAAATAAGCAAAAAGAAATCTTACCGGAGCAGGAGAAATAACAAAGATAGCTGCCAGAGTACATAAAATTTTACTTTTTTACACTGACTGCCCTTTTTTATGTATCAACATTTTAGCTGATACAAATATAAGTTTTCCCGAATTTGGGAGAAAGTCAAAAATAAACATTAAGAAAGTATAACGGCATTCCGATATAACATCATGAGAAGCCTGTTCTATTATCTGAACCGGAGAAGCCAGAAGAAAAGCTATAATTGGGTAGAATTTCTAAATATGCTGGATAACAGCTATCCACTGGTAAGACCCCGGATATATGTCAATATATACGAATGATAATGTGAACGATTCGTTTCGCAAAGAGCCGGATGCGGGAAAGCCGCACGTCCGGAGTTCTGTGAGGGGTGTACGACCGTAAGGGGTGCACCTACTCGACCTATGAATTCATCAGAGGAATGAATATTAGAAAACCGGAACGAATATGCGGGGAGGCCGTATGTTCGTTCCGGTTTTTATGTTACAGAAAATTACTGTGTTATGCCAACGGCAGAGAAATCTGAAAAGTAGAACCACCGCCCGGGGTATCCAGTACAGAGATTGTTCCTTTATGAAGTGAAATGATCTCATACGCAATACACAGTCCCAGACCAAAATGCTGCCTGTTATTTCTGGCAGAATCTGCCCGGTAAAAACGCCGGAAAACAGAAGTCTTGGCAGAATCCGGAATACCGGGTCCGTTGTCTTTGACGCGGATAAGAAAGTGCGTTTTGGTCTGTGAAAGGGAAAGAATAATTTTCCCGTTTTCGGGGACATAACTGATGGCATTGTCAAGAAGGATTCCAAGCACCTGACTGATCCTTTCCGGGTCACAGGGACAGGGAGGGATTTCCTCTTCCGGAAGTTCAATGAAAAATTTCATATGGTAGTCCTGCATCAGGGGTTCATACTTTTCGTAGGTATCCAGAAGTAAAGTATCCAGTTCACAGGAAACCGGATGCATTTTCCAGGAATGGTTATCTGCATTTGACAGAGAGAGCATATCATTTATCAGGAGGGACATTCGTGTCCCTTCTTTTTCTATGACTGAAAGAAAATGTCCCTGCTCTTTCGGATCTGCCTTTTTCATGGCAGAGATTCCGGACAGGATTACTGCCAGAGGGGAGCGAAGCTCATGGGAGGCAGCAGCGATAAATTCGGTCTGTTCCTGCCTGCTTTTTTCCAGGGGAGTGATCATTCTTCCGGTAAAAAACCAGGAACAGATACTCAGAGCCAGAATTGCCAGAAAAGCTGCGCCGGAGAATGCAAGTCTCTGTAACAGAATCTTGTGTTTTACAGAATCCAGGGAATACAGGATGATCATACTGACGGTTCCGTGGCTCTTGGGGATCAGAGCAGTGGAAACATAGAAATCTTTCATCTGAAAAAAGATCCGTTTTGTCAGTTTACTGACCGCACCGGGATTGGAAAGATCAAGTGCATAGGAAGCAGCAGAGATTTCTTCTGCCTTCCGGAAAATCGTTTCATCCAGAGAATCCGTCTGTAGTTTTTTCAGATAAAGAGAATTTCCGTTGTCTCTGATATCCATGGAAATATCATAATTTTTTTCTGCCTGCAAAATCCAGTCACTGCTGATGATACTCTGCGTTTCCAGATGAGAGATACAGGAGATGGCGTTGTTCTGAAAGGTATTCCACGCATTCTGGCGTGTGCTGTTTTCTGCGATGAAATTACAGGCAGTTGTCATAATAAAAATGACGATGCCGATGATCAGAGCAGAGAAAAAAGTCATTTGAATATGAAGTCTGCGAAACATGAAATATTTACTCCTTTATGAGATTGTATGGTAATTGTATCATGAAAACCTGTAAATAATCTCTAAAAAAATTCCTGTAACCGAGTATAGAGACAATTTAGAGAAAACTCATGTATAATGAAAGATCAGGAGGATGAAAACAGATGAAAATTTTACTGATAGAGGATGACAGGGAACTGGCAGAGAGCATGAGATTTCAGCTCGAAAAAGAAGGCTATGAGACAGATATCTGCGATGACGGAGAAGAAGGGCTTTATTATATGAAAGAACGAAGCCATGATCTGGTGATCCTGGACCGGATGCTCCCGTCCATGGATGGCATCACTGTTTTGCAGGAAGCCAGAAAGAATCATGTTTCCACACCGGTGATCATGCTGACTGCACTGGGAGAATTACAGGATAAACTGACCGGACTGAAAGGCGGCGCAGATGACTATATGGTGAAGCCGTTTGCCTTCGAAGAACTTCTGGCAAGAATACAGTGCATGGTTCGAAGACCCGGAAGATGGGAGAACACGGCAGTATTATCGCTCGGAGATCTTATTTTTGATCCCGAAAGCGGCAGACTGGAAGGAAACGGAAAGGAATGTACCCTTTCCAAACGGGAAGGAGCACTTCTGGATCTGATGCTTCGAAACGCCGGTCAGACACTTCCGAGAGAGGTGATCCTCAACCGTGTCTGGGGAGCAGACAGCGAGGTGGAGGATGGAAATCTGGATAATTATATTCATTTTCTGAGGCGAAGATTAAAAAGTGTCAGAAGTACACTGAACCTGAAAACCGTCCGGGGAATTGGATATCGGCTGGAAAATTAGAGAAAGTTTAGAGATTTGCCTGTTACAATCCATTTATCCTGAGAGGGACAGAAAGAAAATAAAAACATGGAGGTATATCCTGATATGAGAAAAATAAAAAGATGGAAACAGGGAATCGCCGTTGCCGGAGTGATCGCACTTACCGGCAGCCTGTTTGCCGGATGTGGCGGTGCAGATGGAAAAAATTCCGGAAGCAAAGGAAAAACAGGAAGCAGCAATCAGGCAGGAAATGCAGATACAGCAGATCTTGTGAATGTAAATACTGACAATTCAGATGGTAAAAAAACAAAAGATGAGAGCACAAAAGCAATGGGACGTTTTCTGGAAAATGATCTTACAGTACCTGAAAATAGCCAGTTTCTGAGAGATGTCAAAGTACTCGACTCAGGTGCATTGCGCATGGTTTATTACAGTACAGCAGATAACTGTTATTATGCAGCAGATTCTGCAGATAATGGAGAAACCTGGACGAATGGAAAAAGTCTGGAAGAACTGTTGGGGCTTAAGGAGAATCTGGGAGAATATATCAGCGTTGTCTCTGCAGCAGCGGATGGAAGTATATTTGTCGGGGCAGATCTGTCTCCTGACAGGGACAATGAAAATGCACAGACAACAGCCGACAGTGGGGAAGAAGATTCTGCGTATGACAACCTGAAAATGGAATTTTTCTATCTTTCCCCTGATGGAAATGTACAGAAAGTTGATACCGGAGATACGATTCAGTCTTCCTATACATTTCAGGCATGTTTCACAGAGAATGGGACAGTTCTTATCGTAGATCCCGGCAATGGCGTAGCAGAGATCAATCCTTCAGATGGAAGTCTGGTGAGAAGATATGAGGAAGGAATCTGTGTTGATTTTATCGGAACAGCAGGAAAAATGTTGTTTACCATTCAGGATCAGACTCTTCACGGATATGATCTGGATACTGGAAAACCACTGGACAATATCAGCGCGCTTACAGAGCAGATCCAGTCTGATGAGCAGGATGTCAACTGGACAACAACCAGCAGTTTTCCGCTTATGTTCTTAAAGGGAGATGAGGATAACAGCCTTTTTTATATTGATCATACCGGTGTTTACAGATATGTTCTGGGAGGCAGCACAGTGGAACAGATAATCGATGGTTCCTTGAATTCGCTCAGTTCACCGGATACAGGAACTGTAGCATGGGGACAGGACAGCGATGGAAATTTCTATGTGGGCTGTAATGCAGGCGAGGATATCAGAATTTATTCCTATGTATATTCCAAAGATACCCCAACGACACCGGATACAGAGCTGACAGTTTATTCCCTGAAAGACAGTAACTTCATAAAACAGGCAGCAGTGCTTTTCCAGAAAAAATATCCGGATATTTATGTGAATATTGAGGCGGGAATGTCAGGAGATGATTCCGTCACAGATACGGATGCGCTGAAAGTGCTCAATACAGAGATCATGGCCGGAACAGGACCGGATGTTTTGCTGCTGGATGGAATTTCAGAGGATACCTATAGAGAGAGAGGAATGCTGGAGAATTTAAGCGGGGTATTAAAAGACGAAGATATCCTGCCAAATATCAAAGATGCATATACAAAAGAGGATGGAAGCATTTATACCATGCCTGTCAAGTTCGGCATTCCGATGATAGAGGGAAATAAGGATATCATCGCCGGAATTACGGATCTGACAACAGAGGCTGATGCAGCGGAAAACCAGAAAGACAGCTATGGAAAACTGAAATTTTTCAGCTCTTTTTCCATATCACCGTTCTGGCTGATACAGGGAACCATAGACAATAGTACACCGGCATGGATGAACGAGGACGGAACCCTCAAAGAAGATGCACTGAAAGAATATCTGGAGCAGGTAAACAGGATCTGGCAGACTCAGAAGGATGCGATAGAAGAGACAAAGAAAGCTTACCAGATGGGTGATGACTGGGCGAATTCAGATCGTTCCGGATATACAAATATTGCAGGATCGATAACGGATCTGCTTGTAAAAGTCAATACAGTGGCGGCAGGCGGTCTGCTTTCACCGGAGGGTCTGGTGTATCTGGATTCTGCAAAAAAAGTAGATCCGGATCTGGATTACAGACTTCTGAACGGACAAAGCGAGAATTGTTTCTATCCAAGGAGCATTGTGGGAATCAGTGCAAAGGCATCTGAAAAAGAAGCGGCAGAGAAGTTCGTAAAGTTCCTGTTTGAAGAGGAATCCCAGAGAGCAAGCAATGATGAAGGACTGGCTGTAAACAGCAAGGTTTATGAAGATATGGCTTACTGGAAAATGGGAAAATCCAGTGGAGATACCATTGGCTCGATCGGAACCTCTTATGATACGGGAGATGGTAATATCAAACAGTTTGTGATGGACGAGATCATTCCGGAAGATGAAGCAATACAGAACATCATGGATCTGGGAAAAACACTTACTGTACCTGCAAAGAGTAATCAGATCATCCGAAGTGCAGTAACGGAATCCGGTGAGAAATACCTCAATGGAGAAACGGGGCTGGATGATGCTGTGAAAGAGATCATGCAGGAAGTAAATCTGTATTTATCTGAATAAGCGGCTGTCTGCTGCTTACCCAACACTGCAAGGTAAGGGAGTTTAAGAGAATGAAGATTAATTTAAAAGAACACTTATCTTTAACAGAGAAACGGAACGCAAAATCAGATTTGCTGTTTAGTCGGAAACGAAATCGCAGAAGATGTGCAGCTTTCAGAAATACAGAAAAAGGTCTGGCTTTTATTCTTCCGAGTTTTGCAGGTGTCTGCATTTTCTGGCTGATCCCGTATGTGGATGTGATCCGCAGATCTTTTTGCGGGGCAGTGAATGGAGAATTTGTGGGGATAGAGAACTACAGGACGATATTTGCAAACAAAGCGTTTCGTCTGGCAGCAGGCAACACACTTCGGTTCTTCGGAGTGTGTGTGCCGCTGCTGGTGGTATTGTCTCTGATCATAGCAGTCCTGCTTGCAGGGCAGAAAAGATTTACGCAGATTCTGAAAAGTTTCTTTCTTCTGCCAATGGCAATCCCTGTAGCATCAGTGGTACTTCTGTGGAGACTGCTTTTTGACGATCAGGGCTTATTGAATCACCTGCTTCATATGTTATCTGTTCAGACGACTGACTGGATGAATACAGGTGCTTCTTTTTATGTACTGGTGATCAGTTATATATGGAGAAATCTTGGATATGATGTAGTGCTCTGGATGGCAGGATTGTCTGCCATTCCGGCGGCACTTTACGAGGCAGCAAAAGTGGACGGGGCAGGGGAGTGGAAATGTTTTACGAAGATCACACTCCCGAATCTGCTCCCGTCCCTTTTTACGATCGTGGTACTTTCTGTACTCAATGCATTTAAGGTTTTCCGTGAGGCATATCTGGTGGCCGGTGATTATCCGCAGGAAAAAATGTATCTGCTTCAGCATCTGTTTAACAACTGGTATAGGGACCTGTCGCTGGATAAGATGTCGGCTGCGGCAGTGGTGACCGGACTGGTGATTTTTCTGCTGATCCTGGGATTGTGGAAAGCCTGGGGGAAAGGCGGGGCAGAATGAGAAAAGTTATGCAGATATTCCGTATCAGGAAGATAGGAAGCCTGCTCCTTGTACTCCTTGCACTGGTGGCAATATTTCCGGTATTTTTTTCAGTTACAGGATCACTGATGGGGCAGAAGGAATTAAATGATCTTCTGGGGGCGGTACTGACAGCAGACAGTGGATCTGCTTCCGGTCAGGCAGTCAGTTATGTATTCTGGAGAGTACTTCCGCTTTATCCGACGCTGAGATCCTATGTGAAAGTCCTGCTGGATTCTCCGGAGTTTTTTGTGATGTTCTGGAATTCCGTAAAGATTACTGTCGGAGTTCTGGCAGGGCAGATCCTGGTGGGAGTACCGGCAGCGTGGGGATTTGCCAGATATCGTTTTCCGGGAAAAAATCTGCTGTTTATGATCTATGTGGCATTGATGATGATGCCCTTTCAGGTAATGATGCTCAGTAATTATCTGGTTCTGGATCAGATGAAACTTCTGGATCATCTGTGGGGGATTATTCTTCCGGCGGCCTTTTCCACGTTTCCGGTTTTTATCATGTATCGTTTCTTTGAGAGTATTCCGGAGGCACTGATGGAATCTGCGCGGCTGGACGGGGCGGGTGAGCTGCTTATTTTTATCAGAATCGGAATCCCTCTGGGTTCTGCGGGTATCATTTCGGCACTGGTTCTGGGATTTCTGGAATACTGGAATCTGATCGAACAGCCAATGGCATTTCTGAAGACCAAAAGTCTGTGGCCGCTGTCTCTGTACCTTCCACAGATCGATATCTCCCAGACAGGAAAGGCATTTGCGGTATCTGTTCTGGTTCTGATCCCGGCAGTGATCGTTTTTCTGGCAGGGCAGGATTATCTGGAACAAGGGATCATATCCACGGCAATCAAGGAATAGAGCGACAGAAACGAGAGGATTTATCTATGAAGAAAATAAAACTGATAAAAATTCTGGCAGGATTTTTTGCCCTGATGCTTTTGTTTACTTTTCTGTCCAGGGCGGCAGATTCGGTGAATGTAGCACAGGTAGAGACAAAAACAGCTCAGAATCAGGTGATCACGCATGAGGTGACCGGCACAGGTAAAGTGATGGGAACCAGAGAACGGGCAGTTTTTACCCAGGAGGGACAGAAGGTGGAGCAGGTTTATGTGCAGGAAGGACAGAATGTGAAAAAAGGGGATGCGCTGCTGAAGTTTTCTGTAAAATATCTAAAAAAAACCATAAAGGAAAAACAGGATGCCATAGATGTTCTGCAGGGGAAGATCAATGATCTGATCAGTGCAGAGTCTGTGAATCAGCAGAAGAGAAATAATGAGTTTTCAGATGCACAGGAAAATTATAACAGTGCGGTTTCCAGCGGAAATTACAGTGTGCAGGCGGCACAGAATGAGGCAGCCATAGCCAGACAGAAGCTTCAGGATTATTACGCACAGCGGGATGCGGCGCAGAATGACGTACAGGATAAGATACCGGATGAGGAGAAGTTCAGTGATTCCAGCGAGTTTGATGATCCGGGAAATACAGACGATTTCGGGAATACAGATGATCCGGAGAACTCCGATGATTCCGGAAATACGGATCGCACAGATGGCGAAGGGAATAAAAATACATCAGGAAACGGCGACAATTCGAATGCGCAGGACAATTCTCAGGAGCAGGCATTGATTGATGATATCCGGGCGAAAGAGGAGGCGGTCAATGAAGCCATGCTCAGCCGCAGAAGAGAACTTCAGTCAGCTGAGCAGGCAATCCGGGATACGCAGATCGGTGATGCTTCGGATTCCACGCTGGAGAATACGCAGGCGGAACTTGAGACTGCGCAGAAAGATCTGGAAACGTTGCAGAAAGTGCTGGCACGAAAGGGAAAAGTGAAAGCACCCTGTGATGGTGTGATAAAGAGTCTGAGTGCAGTGACAGGAAGCCAGACAGGAGCGGAAGCTGCGGTTGTCCTTTATGAATCCAAAGGAACCTTTCGGTTTCAGACAGAGGTCAGCAAAGATGATCTGAAATACATAAAGAGTGGCGGAGAGGTAATTTTAAAAGGTGCGGATGAAAAAGAGATTACAGGAGCGAAAGTGGAGTCTGTGAAAGAGGACAGCAGTAATGAAAATCAGTACATTCTTTCTGTACAGGTACCGGAGGGAACTCTTTCCATAGGAGATACTGCGGAATTTACAATTTCTCAGGATGCAGGTCCTTTTAATGTCTGTGTTCCGCTGAGCGCATTGTATGAGGAAAATGGCAGATACTATGTTTATGTGACAGATACACAGAACACCGTCCTGGGTGAGGTACTGGTAGCGCGAAAAACGTATGTGAATGTGAAAGATAAAAATTCTTCCACTGCTGCGCTGGAGAACGGGGATTTATCAAGTGACCAGAAAATCGTGACTTCCAGTGACAGAGAGATCAGCAGCGGCAGCCGGATCAGGCTGCTGGAGGAATGAGTGTCAGAAGTCAGAGTGCCTTTTTAAGGAAAGCTGGTACTCTGACTGTGTGGCTGATTATTTTCTGTATTTATTTTCTGGGAGTCTATAATTATGTGCAGATCAGAAATGATACAGCAGTATCGGTGTTTCTGTCCGCAGCTTATCCTGACAGGAAAGGAGCAGAAAATATCCTGAAGCAGGAAAGAAAAAGTGAGAAGCCTTATGATGTATGTTTTTATGCAGATGCAGGGTTGAGGGAGATTTCTGCGAAAGAAGGAAACCGGCAGGCACAGGCGATGACTGTGTATCTTAAGGGAAATCCCGCAGGGTATGACTGGCAGGCAGCAGCTCTGACAGAAGGTGATCCGGATGGTTGCGTGATTGATGGTACAACTGCCTGGGAGCTCTTTGGCAATAAGGTTCCGGGTGGTCAGATTCTGTTTCAGGGACGTACTTATACTGTCAGGAAAGTTGCGGACTGGGGGCAGAAAATTTTGGTTTTCGGGGCGGCTTCTGCGGATGATACCGAGACGGAACTTTTTTATAATCGTTTGTTTATCAGAAGGAGAAATGGAGAAACCGAAGAAAGTACAGTGAACGGATTTCTGATGAAATATGGACTTCAGGGAACTGTGGTATCCTCGACTTTACCGAAAAATGCAGGACTGGCGGCATTATTGCTGCTTCCGGCGGTTCTTTCTGGCAGTCTGTGGACGGAAATAAGCAGAGAAAAAAAGAACTATACAGTGAAAGATGCAGAGTACTGGTTCTGCAACCTGCTGTACAGTGTAATGGCAGGGACGGTGGTCTGGCTTCTTTTTACACATCTGACCTGGCCGGAGGGATGGATTCCGTCAAGGTGGTCTGACTTTGGGTTCTGGAAAGAAAAGGTGGATCAGGCTGTGGCAGAATTTAAGCTGTATCTGATGCTTCCGAAGACGGTATCCCAGACGGAAGGTATGATTCTTGGCGGGAAAACGGTTTGTGCAGGAGGGGGTTCCTGTTTTCTGTATTTGTTGTGGAAAGTATATGAAAAGGGATATGACAGAATCTCTGACAGAGGAAGGCGAGGGAAGGATTTTCCAGTGGAGCAGAATTAAATCCGTGAAAATGTCAAAAAAAGAACTTAAACCTGAATTATTCACGGAACAGTATCTGAACTGATAACTGTACCATGAATCTAAAAATTGATCCATGCAGCTATAACATCACTCAATTAACCTGTCAAAAGGGTATAAAATCCCTCTGGCAATGTTCTAAGCAGTTATTAGGCTGTCAAGGTTCGTTAATAGTTGCTATTCCAACTGTACATTCAGCTTACCGATATTTGAAAATGTCTCATAGAATTCATCCATTTGGATAGCAGGTTGAAATAATAGAAGCCGATATTTTATTTCAGTAAAACAGGAATAAAATATCGGCTTTGAAAGGTTAATTGGAAATATTTTCAATCTGCCATTGCTTTGATGACTCGTGGAGGCCAGCTTCCTTTTGGAGCTAATATAGGATCAATTAAAAATGTTTTTCCACCATAATATAAAAAAATGGTGGCATTTCGTATTTGCTGAAGGTACATGAAAATGTTCTCCTGTTAAATGATATTTTGTAAGTTGTTTTCTATAGATATCCGCTGATAGTAGATATCTATGATATCCTGTAAAGTAATCGTATTCATTTTTTCTTCGGCAGTCTTTTGAATTTCATTATAAAATCCCTGCAAAGATAACTGAATGTTAATGCCAACGCCACATTCTGGATTAGTATGAGTATCTAAATGAAGCAATGGTTTATCACCTTCAACTGCTTTATAAATATCCAGTAATGTAATCTGGTCTGCTGGTTTTGAAAGAGAGGGACGGGCATGTCCGGCGACACTGGTCATAAGTCCGGCTTTTTTTAGTTTTAACATAAGCTGGCGTACAAATCCGGGATTTGTATGGACACTTTCTGCAATTGAGGCACTGGAGAGAGATTTTTCCTTGTTGATGGCAATCAGAACCATCACATGAACAGTATCGCTTAATTTCGTTGAGTATTTCATGATAAGAAACTCCTTGTAGTATGATATAATGATTTTGGTTTCACGTTTTTGAGGCGAAAATATTTCTGGTTTGTCAAAAACATCCCAAGTTCTCAACAGCTCTTTTTAATGTGTTGAGAAACTGTACATATTTTTTATTTTGATGATTGTAAATAATATAATTACAACTATAATGAAATTTAAAGGAAAAGTCAACATAGTAATAAAACTTACGGAGGATTGTATAATATGCTGATTGTGGACAAATTAAAAGGAAATTTATATACCAGAATCAAAAAACATATGACTAAAAAAATGTATCACCTTTATTATCGTGAAAACAGGGAAGCTTCACAGTCTAAAGAAGAATATGAAGCAAATTTATTAAGAGCATACCGACATTTAGACGCATGCAGATTCAAAAATAAGGGATGGCCATGTCCAACATGCCCAAGTTGCTGTTTTTGTGGAAAAGATTATGAAACTATGACTGAGGTAATGGATTTTGCCCGGGAATGGATGAAAGAGAATCCGGACAAAGCCAGATTTATGAAACCACCCAAATTCTTGCATAAACATTGATTATTATATGATGCGATAAAATGTTCGCAAAGGAGAAGTTATGGAATACAAAAATCAAACAGAAAATCGTGCATTTCAGGAAATGTTGCAGGCAGCAGTAAAACGGCTGCAAAATCGTTCCGGAGAGGATCTTGCTGCAAAAAGTGGGGCTGTTTTTCATAGCAGCCGAAATGTGCTTGAAGTACTGAGTTTTTATGAAACGATTGAAATTCAACTCCCCGAGTTTCGTATTAACTCAGACATGGACGAATGGCATTATCTGACATTGCTGCATTATCTGGATATGGCTGATGGAACAGAAGGTTCACAGAAGCTCATTACTTTTGGTAACCTGAAAGATGGATTGATTCGGGGAACCAAGTTTGACCGGACTGCAGAGCAGAAACTGGAAAAGCTTTTGCAGGATAAAGATCCTGAGAAAATTCAGAAAGCATGTAAAAACCTAGGTGCAGAATTCACAGAAACAAAGGCGGATCTGTGTGCTGTTTTTCCAGTTCTGCCAAGATATCCGGTAACTTTAAAGATATGGTTTGCAGATGAAGAATTTCCTGCATCTGGCAAAATATTTCTTCAGGATCATGCCGATCATTATCTGAGTGTAGAAGATGCGGTAACAGTTGGAGAAATTTTACTGCAAAAATTATCGGAAGCCTTTTCTTCTCTCTGATCATGAATCAGAAAACTTTCCAGCCCGGCTTTGATAAATTTGTCGATTACTGTCTGAATCTGTTTCCAGTCATTACAGTGATTGCGGAGCATCAGTCTGTTGATGGAAAGGCAGCCATTCATTTGAAAATAAAAAACCGATTCTGCCTGTTCAAAGGTCAGGAGGCTGTGTGACATAAGCCAGGTCACATAGCCTTCTTTTGTATTTTCTGCTATTTTTTCCAGAAGAATAGGGGCAATTGCATCATCCAGAAACAGTGCCCTGTATTGTGATTCCATCTGTATTTTCTGACAGAACGGATAGGAACAGCTTTTTTGATTTAGACAGAATAAATGATCTACAGTTGTTAACATATCCTGAGTCATATCATTAAAAATATCTGATAATACATCATGGATATCGTAGTAATGAAGATAAAAAGTGCCACGGTTGATTTCAGCATTTTTGCAGATCTCTGTAACTGTAATTTTCGTAAAACTTTTCTGATTTAACAACTCTAAGAACGTATCTTTTATGGTTTGCCTGGTATAGCGGGTACGGCGATCTTGTTTTCTCGTTTTTTCTGACATTATATACTCCTGTATTAGTTAGTATCATATAATTTCTCAACAATTTTTCTGATGTGTTGAGTAACCATACAAATCTCACAGATTGATTATTGTAATTTATATAGTAACAACTATAATGAGGTTTAAAGAAAAAGTCAACAGATTGTTCAGAATTTTAGGAGGAAAAACATGGGACATGTAATTGCAGTATCAGGAAAAGGTGGCGTAGGGAAAACAACCCTTTGTGGATTGTTAATTCAATATTTATGTGAAAATAGAAAACATCCGGTTTTAGCTGTAGATGCAGATGCAAATGCGAATTTGAACGAAGTGCTCGGTGTTGAGCCGGAGGTCACACTTGGGGAGCTGAGAGAGGAAATTGAGCGGGCAGGCGTAGATCCACGATATCAGATTCCATCTGGTATGACGAAACAGGCATATCTGGAAATGCGTCTTTCTGATGCGATTGCGGAAGAAGATGATTATGATCTGATGGTAATGGGGCGAACCCAGGGACAGGGCTGCTATTGCTTTGTAAATGGTCTTGTGCAGACCCAGGTTCAGAAACTGCAAGGTCATTATCCATATATTGTGGTTGATAACGAAGCAGGTATGGAACATATCAGCAGAGGAATCCTGCCAATGATGGAAGTTGCGATTCTTGTAAGTGACTGTTCCAGAAGAGGTGTTCAGGCAGCCGGACGTATTGCAAAGCTGATGAAGGAGTTAAACTTTAAACCACAGAAAACTGGATTAATCGTGAATCGTGTTCCGGATGGAAAACTGGATGCCGGAACTCTGGAAGAAATTCGAAATCAGGGACTGGAATTGTTAGGGGTTGTGCCACATGATGACCAGGTATATCAGTATGACTGTGATGGAAAGCCGATCATACAGCTTCCGAAAGATTCTCCTGTAAGAAGTGCACTGGGAGAAATTGTAAAGAAGTTGGGATTGTGAGTTGGAGGATTGAAAGTTTGAAGATTGAGTAAACAGAAATATTATCTGATTTGGCATAACTAATTGTAAAGAAAGGAAAATCTTCATGAGAAATCATTGGGCAGAAATAGAAAAATATTTAGAAGACCAGAAGATAGCGCAGGAACTAATTGGAGAACTGAGAGATTTTCACATGCGTTATGAGGTAGAGGATCAGGTAAAGGAACGGGTAGAAAAACCGGATATCCTGTTTTATGGGAAAAAGATTCTGGAAATGTCAATAGCAGCGCTTCTTCAGGGAGATAACCTGTTACTTTCCGGTGCGAAAGCTACAGGGAAAAATGTACTATGTGAGACACTGGCATGGATATTCGGAAGACCGGAATACGACATTTCTTTTCATGTAAATACAGACAGTGCCGATCTGATTGGAACGGATACCTTTATAAATAATGAGGTTCGCCTTCGGAAAGGCCCCATCTACCAATGCGCGGAATTTGGAGGATTTGGAATCCTGGACGAAATCAATATGGCAAAAAATGATGCGGTTTCTGTACTGCATGCCACACTGGATCATCGGCGCAGAATCGATATTCCAGGATATAACAGGATTTTACTTCATCCGGCAACACGATTTATCGGCACAATGAATTATGGCTACGCAGGTACCAGAGAGCTAAATGAAGCATTGGTTTCAAGGTTTATGGTAATTGATATGCCTGAAATGGATGAGGATAGTGTCCTTTTTGTATTAAGACAACATTTTCCAGATGGGGAAAAAAGTGCACTGAAAGCTTTTGCAGGACTGTTTCTGGATTTGCAGATCAAAGCTTATCATGGAGAAATCTCAACAAAATCTCTTGACCTGAGAGGACTGGTTTCTGCTGTAAAAGCAACAAAAAGCGGACTTTCTCCAATTGATGCAATCCAGATGGGGATCATAAATAAAAGTTTTGATGTATTTGAAAAAGAGATCATAGAAGATGTGGTTTCTACCAGAATCCCATCTTCCTGGACCGGAAAAGACATATGGGGGTAAACTTGTATGGAGGATGTCAGATGGCCGGCGAAACAACTGGAAGAACATCGTCTGGAGATCAGCAATCGTATCAGAAATCTTTTTTGGACAGTCAGTGGTGATTATGATATGGAATTTGAACCGGACACAGAAAAATATGTTTATTCAAAACAAACGGTTCTATATGAGGCAGTGAAGCAGGGTGCCTTTGCACGATATTTTGATCAGAAGAAACTTGGCATGTATTTGATGAAAAAATTACATTTTTCTGCTGGAGAAGATATACTTTTGCCTCTTGCTGGATTATGCATGGATGCTGCTGTGGAGCGTTTTATCATTCGAGAACGTTTGGGAACAAAGGAAATCAGAGAACAGGCGTTCAGAGAATTGGAAAAGGCCGAGAAAGAGCAGGTATCAGACAAAGCTGGAACAGACCTGATTCACAGGATTAGGCTTCTGTATATAAGGCATGTTCTGGAGAACACAGACGATGAGGGAATGGATCCACAGGCAGAGATTGCATTGTACAAGATTCTTTCTCTGAAGGATGCGGAAAATACGGAAGATGTCATAAACGTGATAGATGAGATTTATAATCATGTTCTGGATCCCTCTTTTGAAAAAAGGAATGGAAATCTGGAGAAGATTCTGAATTTACCGGATATGGCATTAGCCAATGACGCGTGGCAGGAATGCATGACGGATGAACAGATGGAAGACATCATTCAAAAATATCTTTCTAATCTCAAAAAAAAGATGATGAGTCTGGATATCAGAAACAAAAAGAAAAAAAGATTTTATTTCTCTCCGGAAAATGAAGAAGTTCCGGAAAGCTCGGAGAATATAAATCCACAGGCAGTGCGACGGATACGGGAATATGTGGAACTGAATTACGGGAAATCGTATCTGAGTGAATCGGAGCAGGCCAGAATCAACCGGAAATTTTGTACAGGAATCCACAAAAACTGTATCCTGTATCTTACAGATGGAATTTTACAGAACCCTGTCATAAAAAATAATCAATACCGTTTTTCTCAGCTGCAGTTTGAAAAAAATAAAGCCTATTATGGAAATAATCACTGGATCATCAAAAGAAATATTTCTGTGTTGGCAGAGTCACTGAAACGGGCATTTATAATCCGAAAGGATGATTCTGTCAGCAGATCTGATGCAGGGCAGCTTGTTCCTGAAAGGTTATGGAAAATTGGAAGAACAGACGATGACAAGTTATTTAATAGAAAAAAGAGAGCAGAAGATTCTGAGTTTGTAATAGACGTCCTGATTGATTCCAGTGGTTCCCAAGCTGGCAGACAGGCTCAGGTAGCGGCGCAGGGATATATTATCAGTGAAGCATTAAGCCAGGCAGGAATTCCTCATCGGGTGACAGGATACTGTGCTTTCTGGGGATATACAGTACTTCAGAGATTTCGGGATTATGAAGATCCAAGGGAAACAAATGAAAGAATCTTTCAATTTCGGGCGTATGCCAATAACAGAGATGGGCTTGCACTGAAAACAGTCTGTTCCTCTCTCATGGAGCGACCGGAAAAAAATAAGATTTTAATCGTATTAAGTGATGGAAAACCCTGTGATATGAGCATACAACGACCAGGAACCCGCCAGCCCAAGATCTATGACGGAGAAGGAGCTGTGAAAGATACTGCTTATGAGGTGCGTCGGGCCAGAAATCAGGGAATTTTCGTAATTGGTATTTTTGTAGGGAATGAAGAAGAGCTCTCCGTGGAAAAGAGAATCTATGGAAAAGACTTTGCCTATATTCGTAATATCAGCAATTTTTCCCGTATGGTAGGAACTTTTTTGCGAAGACAAATTGATATGGAATGAAAATGGAGGAATCACTATGGGTAAAATTGAATTTGCCAATTGCCAGGATGTAAGAAATCAGAAAAAGATACAGGAATTAGATTGTCCACACTGTCATGAACCGGGAGGCATTGAAGCCTTTGTGAAAGACGGGATACTCGCAGAGGACGGAGTATGTGATAACTGCGGATATATTCTTCCAGAAGGAACAGAACTGGAGGAAGTGGAGTAAGAAGTATTTAAGGAGATAAGAGATGAAAATAGCAGTTTGTGGAAAAGGTGGATGTGGAAAAAGTACAGTAACCAGTCTTTTGGCTAAGGCTTTAGCCAGACGAGGAAAAGAAATTTTGGTAATTGATTCCGATGAATCTAATTATGGTCTACACCGACAGCTAGGTATGAAGCTTCCCAGAGATTTTACAGACTATTTCGGTGGTAAACAAAATGTTTTAAATGATATGATGTTATCAAAATTTACTCATCAGTTTTTTGAGGAAACCTGGACAATAGATGATATACCGGAAGATTATTATAGTCTGAAGGACGGTGTAAAACTGATGAGCAGTGGAAAAATTCATCAAGCAAATGAAGGGTGTTCTTGTGCTATGGGAACTGTTATGACTCAATTTATCCAAAATCTCAGGCTTACAGAAGACCAATTTGCGCTAATGGATATGGAGGCTGGTATTGAACACTTTGGACGTGGAATTGATAACGGTGTAGATTTGATATTGATAATTATAGATCCATCCTATGAATCCCTACAGCTTTCCAAAAAAATCGGGGAATTATCGGAAAGTATTAGAAAACCATTTTATTACGTTCTCAATAAAGTAACAAAAGAGAATCAGGAAATGATGTATGAAGCTGTATGGAATTCAAGTCGAGTCGCTGTATCTCTTAGTGCGGATACTAGTATTATGAGAGAGGGACTGATGGGGAAAGAACTATCAGAAAAACCAGATGCTATTGAAAACTTAACAGAATTTCTACTTTCTATTTAAAGAATGAGGAGATTTACTGTGGATATATGATAAAAGAAAACCAGATTACACAGCTGTAATTTGTAATATTACATCCGCTTGACGCAAGAAAAAAGCAGTGATATACTGAAACAAAAATTATTTATAAAATAATAATAAAAACTTGGGACTATATTGTGTGATTGAACAGTTACAAAAAATGCAATTCTTGTGGAGGGTATAGGATGATACAGATTGCAATTGTTGAAGATGAAGAAATTTACGTAAAACAATTAACAGAGTATATCCGGAAATATCAAACGGAAAGGGGAAGATCAATAAAGGTTACAGTATTTGGTGATGGAGAAGATATCACTGAAAATTACAATGGCGGTTTTGACATTATTCTGATGGATATTCAAATGCGGTTCATGGACGGTATGACAGCAGCAGAAAAAATTCGTCAAATGGATCAGAAAGTAATTATCATGTTTATTACAAATATGATTCAATATGCAGTACGTGGATACGAAGTTGATGCAATGGATTATGTAGTAAAACCAGTTGAGTATTTTTCTTTTTCGCAGAAACTGGATAAAGCAGTTGGACGTATGCGCTCTGAGGTTAAAGAATTTCTTACGATTCCGATTGGGGAAGGAGTTGTAAAGATAGATATAGCAGATATCTATTTTATTGAGGGGCAGAGACATAATGTAATTTATCATACTTCGAGAGGAGATTACTGTTCAAGAATTACGATGAAAGAACTCGAAGAAAAACTTGCGGTACATAATTTTTTTCGATGTGCAAAGGGATATCTGGTAAATATGAATCATGTAGAGGGATTTGTTGGTTCTGATTGTGTGATCCATAATGTACATATACCTGTCAGCAGAACCAGAAAAAAAGAATTCATGAATCTGCTTCTGCAAAACCTCAATATGGAATGATTTCATGCGAAATGGAGAATACTATGTTATATCAGGATATTCCAAGAATTTATACGGCAATAGCAGAGTGGGGATCATGTCTGGTTTATCTTTATATCCTAAAAAAAGAAAACATGAAATCTGTACATTTTCTTATAGGCAGTCTTTTCATGTTGGCAATGCAGAGTATTTTTTTGACTTTGACAGGCAGCGTAACTGAAATTTTGTGGATTCCCTGTATGATGATCGCTGCAGGTATGATGTATGGATTTCTTATGGTCGGAGGAAATATGAAGCCTCTGGGAGCGGCTTATTGCTGTGCCCGTGCATTTGTTCTTGCTGAGTTTGCAGCTTCGCTGCAGTGGCAGATGGTATCTATTGTACAGGCATGGGGGAATCAGAGCCTCGGGGTTGAAATTCTGATCACAATGGTTGTTTTTGGAGGCTGCTTTACTATTGATATTTATTTAGAAAAAGATCTTCTGAAGCAGAATTATCTTGAACAGATGACAGTAAAGGAAGTAGCAGCGGCGGCAATCATGGCTGTTGCAATCTTTGCTTTTAGTAATCTGAGCTTTTTAAATGAAAATGCACCATTTGCGAGCAGAGAACGTGCAGATATTTTTTCTATCAGAACACTGATCGATTTTGGAGGAATTGCAATCCTGCATGCTTATCAGAGCAGGATCAGTGAGTATGTTGCCGAGAAAGAACTTTCAGTAATGAACGTGATGCTGAAAAGCCAGTATGATCAATACCGAAATTATCAGGACAGCCTGGATCTCATACAAATGAAATACCATGATCTGAAACACCAGATAACGGGACTTCGTGCGGAATCAGATGAAGAGAAACGAAAAAAATGGATTGATTCCATGGAAAAGGAAATCGCTGCTTTTGAAAATATAAGCAGAACGGGGAATCAGGTACTTGATACGATTTTGGCAGCTAAGATTTTCCATTGTCGAAAAAATCATATACAGATTACCTGTGTGGCAGATGGAAAATTATTGGATCATATGCATGTAACAGATATATGTTCTATATTTGGAAATGCTTTGGATAATGCGATTGAACATGTAATTTTGATTCCAGATTCGGAAAAAAGACTGATCCATCTGACAGTATCCGCTCAAAAAGGATTTGTGTTCATCAAGATAGAGAATTATTGTGAAGCAGAAATTTCCAAAAATGAAGAAGATCTGATTACAACAACAAAAAAAGACAGTAAAAACCATGGTTTTGGATTGAAGAGTATTCGTAAAGCTGTAGAAAAATATGATGGTTCTGTAGTATTTGGAGTACAGCAGAACTGGTTTGAATTAAAGATTCTTTTACCCAGAGTATTGTAATGCTCTGGGTATTTTTTTTGCCAAGCATACGACAAAAAGGTCCGGTGGACCTTTTTTAGTATTTTGTGCCATATTTGCTGCATCTTGTGCCAAAAACAGCACGAAATAATAATCATGTTATAGTAATGCCAACAGGAAATGATACCTGAAAAAGACAAGAGAGTCAAAGGAGGAAAAAGAGAATGATCAGTGTTGAAATGGAAGATGTTCTGGCGGTATTACAATTATGCAAACCGTATATTATCGGTATTATTGCTGCACTTGTAATTGGAATCGTAATTATGATAGCATGCCGCAGGATGTCCAGGGACAAAAGATTTCTGATAAGAGGGGAAGCTGCGATCGCAATGGTTCTTGCAGTTGTTGTCTGCGTGAATATGATCTGTTTTGGACCAATGGCTACGTTGATTGGACTGGCAACGGGAAATGGAACTTTAAGCGATGAAACAAATGAAGAAGCTGCGGAAGTAGCAGAAGAAATTATGGAAGACGGAATTGTTCTTCTGAAGAATGAAAGCCTGCTTCCTTTAAATGAAACAAAAAAACTGAATATTTTTGGCTGGGAATCTATTAATCCGGCTTACGGAGGAGCTGGTTCCGGTGGAATTAATGATCTGTATGATATTGTCAGTCTGAATCAGGGACTTGAAAATGCCGGATTTTCTATTAACCAGGAACTGGTTGATTTTTATAACAATTATGGTGCAGATAATCCGGAAATGTCTATTCAGAAACAGAGCTGGACATTACCGGAGCCACCTGTAGATACTTACAGTGATGAACTTATTAAAAGTGCGAAAGAGTATTCTGATGTGGCAGTTGTGGTTCTTTCCAGAAAAGCAGGTGAAGGTCATAATGATATTCCTATGGATGTAAAAAAAGCAGCATATGATAATAATTCAGATGAATATGATGATTTTCCTGAGGGAGAGCATTATTTACAGCTTTCACAAACTGAGAGAGATATGGTGGATATGGTTTGCTCAAACTTTGATAATGTGATTGTGATTTATAATGGGGCAAATCAGTTTGAACTTGGTTTCGCAGATGAATATCCTCAGATTAAATCTGTTGTATGGTGCCCCGGAACGGGAAATGTGGGATTTAATGCACTTGGTAAAGTATTTTCAGGTGAAGTCAATCCTTCCGGAAAAACACCGGATACATTTATTTATGATATGACGACTGCTCCGTGGTGGAATAATGCAGAAAAAATAGAGTATACAAATCTGGCAGATATGGCTGTTGAAGGAATGAACGCAGGAACTGCGCAGGTGTATGCTCCGGCATTTACCAATTATGTGGAAGGTATTTATGTAGGATACAAGTACTATGAAACAGCTGCACAGGAAGGTGCGATTGATTACGATAAAACTGTACAGTATCCATTTGGATATGGTCTGAGTTACACGGAATTTGAACAGAAGATGGGTGAACTGGAGGAAAAAGACGGACAGATTTCTGTAGATGTAGAAGTAACCAACACAGGAGATGTTGCCGGAAAAGATGTAGTAGAAGTGTATTATAAACCGCCATATACAAATGGGGGAATTGAGAAATCTTCTGCAAATCTGATCGAGTTTGCAAAAACAGATCTGCTTCAGCCGGGAGAATCTCAGACTGTTACAGTTACATTCAGTATAGAAGATATGGCCTCTTATGATGAGAATAATGCAAAAGCATATATTCTTGAAAAAGGCGATTATGTGATTTCTATCAACAGCGATTCACATACTGTGCTGGATCAGAAAACTTATACTGCAGATAAAGATGTAGTATATAAGGGAGAAAATAAAAGAGCATCAGATGATACTGCAGCAACAAATGTATTTGAAGATGCAAAAGGCGATGTGACATATTTATCACGAGCAGATCATTTTGCAAATTATGAAGAGGCTACAGCAGCACCGGCATCTGCAGAGCTGGGCGAGCCATATGCTTCTGAATATCATCTGAACAGTAATTTTGATAAGACTACATATCTCAATGATAAGGATAAAATGCCAACAACAGGAGCAGATAATGGACTTACATTAGCTGATATGCGTGATGCTGATTATGACGATCCACGTTGGGAAAAACTTTTAGATCAGCTTACTGTTGATGAAATGTCAAATATGATTGCAATGGCGGGTTATCAGACAGCAGCGATGGATTCTGTTGGAAAAGTAGGTACACTTGATTTTGACGGACCAGCAGCAATTAATAACAACTTTACAGGAGTTGGTTCTATTGGATTTCCAATTGAAGTTGTGGTTGCTTCCACATGGAATAAGGAACTTGCACAGGCTTGGGGTGAATGCATGGGCAAGATCAGTCAGGAAATGGGTGCAGAGGGCTGGTATGCACCAGGTATGAATACTCATAGAACCGCATTTGGAGCAAGAAACTATGAATACTTTTCAGAAGATGGAGTTCTTGCAGGAAATATGGGAGCAAAAGCAGTAGAAGGAGCAAGAAAATATGGAGTTTATTCTTATATCAAACATTTTGCTCTATATGAGGGAAATGCAAAGATGGTAAGTGTCTGGTCAAATGAGCAGGCAATCCGGGAAATCTATCTGAAACCATTTGAAATTTCTGTAAAACAGGGTGGCGCAAATGCGGTTATGGTTTCCTGGAGTTTCCTTGGAGATAAATGGACTGGAGAAAGCAGTAACCTTATGAATACAGTTCTCAGAGAGGAATGGGGATTCAGGGGAATGGCGCTTACAGACTTCTTCCGAAACAATGGTCATGGATTTATGAATGCAGATGCAGCTTTGGCGAATGGAGTAGATGCAATGTTGTCCACATTTAACGGAGAAGAGAACAATGTAGCCAATCCGGAGCATCCAACAGCCGTACTTCAGATGAGGAATGCCTGCAAAAATGTTATGTATACAGTTGTAAGCAGCTGGGCTTATGATGGAGAACACGAAGAAACAGGTATGGAAAACTGGAAAAAAGCAGGAATTGGAATCGACATTGTAATAGCACTTTTCATGGCAGGAATGGAAGTACTGGTAATCAAAGGATATAAGAAAAGAAAGAATGTTGAATAAGGATGAAAGTGGGATGGAAAACAGTTATGAAACAGCAAAAATTGGTTGAAAAGATGACAATAGAAGAAAAGGCAGCAATCCTCAGTGGAAAAACTGTCTGGCAGACCAGAGAAATTGACAGGCTTTCCATCCCGTCCATCTTTCTTTCAGATGGACCGCATGGAATCAGAAAACAGGCAGGAGCAGGAGACCATCTGGGACTGAATGCATCCTTGAATGCAACTTGTTTTCCCACAGCAGCGACGATTGCAAACAGCTGGAATCAGGATCTGGGGGAAGAGATTGGACAGGCTCTTGGAGAGGAAGCAGCAAGTATGGATGTAAATATTCTGCTTGGTCCGGGATTAAATATTAAAAGAAGCCCATTATGTGGAAGAAATTTTGAATATTTTTCAGAAGATCCATATCTTTCCGGGAAGATGGCAGCGTCATATATTCGTGGAATACAGAGTAAAGGCGTTTATGCCTGCCCGAAGCATCTGGCGGTTAACAGTCAGGAACTTCGGAGAATGGCAATGGACGCAGTTGTTGACGAACGGACATTAAGAGAAATTTATCTGACCGGTTTTGAGATAGCTGTTAAAGAAGGACACGCAAAAGCAATCATGAGCAGTTACAACCAGATTAATGGGATTTATGCTAATGAGGACAAACATCTTTTGACAGATATCTTGCGCAAAGAATGGGGATTTGATGGAATTGTAGTAACAGACTGGGGCGGAAGCAATGACCATGTGAAAGGTGTTGCTGCCGGCTCAAATCTGGAGATGCCGTCCTGTGGGTACGATTCTGCAAGAGAAGTGATTGCTGCTGTCCAAAATGGAAAGCTGAAGGAAGCAGATTTGGATGAAAGAGTTGGAGAACTGGTGGATGCAGTGATGGAACTGACATCAGGGAAGAAGCTTTCAGATAAAAACTTTGACAGAAATGCACATCATCAACTGGCAAGGAAAGCAGCAGCAGAAAGCATGATTCTTCTGAAAAATGAAAAACAGATTCTTCCGCTGGATACAAAAAAATCCATCGCTGTTATTGGAGATTTTGCTTTTTCACCCAGATATCAGGGGGCAGGATCTTCTATGGTTAATCCAACAAAAGTAGAAGATATGTCATCGATTTTGCAACAATATGATCTGAATATTCTGGGGATGACAAGAGGATATCAGAGAAATGGAGATGTAGATGAGAATGATAGAAAGTTTGCATTAAATTTGGCAATGAACGCAGATATTGTAATTTTCTGCTTTGGTCTTGATGAGATCAGCGAATCAGAAGGACTGGACAGAACCCATATGCGTATTCCACAAAATCAGATCGATCTTCTGCAGGATATCAGTAAAGTGAATGAAAATATTATTGGAATACTGAGTGCAGGATCTGCAATAGAAATGCCATGGCATACCTGTTGTAAAGCGATTTTGCATGGTTATCTGAATGGACAGGCAGGCGCTTCTGCAACATTGGATATTCTGACCGGAAAAGTGAATCCATCAGGAAGACTGGCAGAAACATATCCCATCTCTTATGAACAGACACCGGCATTCCGATATTATCCAAGTAATGAGAAAACATCGGAATACCGCGAGAGTGTTTATGTAGGATATCGCTATTATGATACTTCAAAAGTACGGGTGCAGTTTCCATTTGGTTTTGGACTTTCCTATACGGAATTTACATATTCTGATCTTATCATAGAAGAGGATGGAATCAAAGTTTCGGTTACCAATACAGGTGACAGAGATGGAGCTGAGGTTGTTCAGATGTATGTAGGACTTCCTAATGCAATCGTGTTCCGACCGGAAAAAGAACTGAAAGGTTTTGCAAAAGTTTATCTAAAGGCAGGAGAAAGCAGACAGATCAGGATTCCCTTTGATGATAAGACATTCCGTTATTGGAATATAAAAACAGGACAGTGGGAAATAGAAACAGGAACTTATCAGATTATGGTAGGAGCCAGTGTTGCAGATATTCGTTTAACAGGTACGACCGAGAGAACAGGAAACAGTAAAGGGTATCCGTATAATCCGGCAAAAATGCCTTACTATTATACAGGAATCGTGCAGAAAATATCAGATGAGGAATTTCGTGAACTTCTTGGCCATGAGATACCGAACGGGAGATGGAGTGGAAATCTGGGAATCAATGATGCAATCTGTCAGATGTATTATGCAAAAAGCCGACTTGCAAGGCTGATATATAGATATCTCACAAAAATGAAAAAGAAGAGTGAGGCACAGGGAAAGCCAGATCTGAATATTCTTTTTATTTACAATATGCCGTTTCGGGGGATTGCCAAGATGACCGGCGGAGCAGTCAGTATGGAAATGGTATATGGAATTGTCGATGCTGTGAATGGCCATTTTATGCTTGGAGTAAAAAAAGTAGTTGGCGGATATTTCAGAAACAGAAGAAATAATAAGAAATATGAAAAATTATTAAAAGAAGCCGGAGGGAAGTGCAGATGAATCGTATAAAAAATATATGGAAATGTTTTGAAGAGAAACATTCTGCTATTGCAAAATGGCTTTATCAGATATTCTATTTTGTTATATTCAGTATGGGCGTGACAGTATTCCAGTATCTTGTATTTACATTTTTACCAGGGATTTTGGGAATTGGTCTGGCTGGTACAGAATTTATGTGGCCAAAGGTTTCCATGAATCTGTTTGGAGTAAAATTTACATGGAGTTTGCTGGGGTATAATGTATTGCGTGATGCAACGGGGAATATATTGATCGGTGGTGGACTTGGCTATTTTATCAGTTATGAATTGGGGTCATTTCTTGCACAGTGTATCAATTTTCCACTTCAGAGAAATATTACTTTTAAAAGCCATGGAAATCCTGTATATCAGGCAATCTGGTATTTTGTTGCATGGGTGGTAATTTCACTGATTTGTAATGGATTTAATAATCTGTGGATGCCAGTTGCATCTGCATATGTGGCACCGGCAGTCTATAACATGCTTGTGACAATTATTACAGGTGGAGTTTCCATGGTGATTTTTTTCTTTGTGTTTAAAATTATTTTCCCAGAGGGGAAGGCGGAATAGAAGAAAATAGCAAGATGTTAGAAACTGGTAGTCAATCGGATATGATTTGGAACATCATAAAATCAACAAGGATAAAGGTAAAAAAATATGAATAAAAGACAAAAAATTCTGATTGTAGATGATTCAAAACCGGTGTTTATGAAAGAGGATCTACTTCCCGTTATGGGAGATAATCAAATGATCCAGGATCTGCCCTCGGCATTTATCCGGGTTTTGGAGGAACAGAACGCATGGAAAAAATAATGGAAAAGAATATTCTGATCCGGGATATAGAAACAAAAAATATCATGACTAAATCCAGTCTTCCGGTAGGGGGATATTCTGTCAATCCTTATGTAGGATGTACCCACGGCTGCAAATACTGCTATGCCTCTTTTATGAAACGGTTCACCGGGCATACCGAATCGTGGGGAACATTTCTGGATATAAAACACTGGCCGGCAATTAAAAACCCGAGAAAATATAAAGGCCAACGGGTAGTGATTGGTTCCGTGACAGATGGGTATCTGCCCCAGGAAAAGGAGATAAGAAATACCCGCAGGATTTTAGAACAGTTAAAAAATAGCGGTGCAGAAATCCTTATCTGTACGAAATCGGATCTTGTACTCCGGGATATTGACTTGCTAAAAGAAATGGGAAAAGTCACTGTCTCATGGTCGATCAACACATTAGATGAAAAATTTCAGGCAGACATGGATCAAGCTGTCAGCATCAGCCGCAGACTTGAGGCAATGAAGCAGGTATACGAAGCCGGAATACGCACGGTTTGTTTCATTTCCCCAGTATTTCCGGGCATCACAGATTTTGAAAAGATTTTTGAATGTGTGAAAGATCAGTGTGACCTGGTATGGTTAGAAAATCTAAATCTCCGCGGTGGTTTCAAACAGGAGATCCTGGATTATATTCAGAAATGTTATCCCCACCTTGTTACCCTGTATGATGAAATCTATCGCAAGGGAGATCGAAGCTATTTTCGGGCATTGGAAAACCAGGCAGCACAGATGTCCCAAAAATACGACTGTCCTTTTGTAGACAACGAACTGCCTTATGGCCGCGCAGAGCCAGGTCATCCTGTAATCGTGGACTATTTCTATCATGAAGAAGTACGGGGATCGGAAAATACAGGGCGGCGCAAAAAATGATTGAATAAGTTGAGATGTAAAAGAGGTGCCTCAAGAGACTGAAACAACTCATAGTTTTCCATGAATGTTACAGTCTCTTTATTATTATCAGTATACTCCACACTCTGGGTTGGTATCAATATCAAGATGAAGCAAAGGCTTTTCTCCCTCCACTGCCCGGTATATATCCAGCATAGTAATTTCATCTGCAGGTTTGGTAAGACAGGCGTTTGCCTGGCCTTGGGTATTGGAGATAAGGCTTGCATTTTTCAGCACGGCCATCAGCTGCCGGATATAGGCAGGATTTGTTTTTACACTTTTTGCAATCTGGGCACTGGTCAGATGCTCTTTTTCTTCTTGTAATTTATATTTTAACATGGTACAATTTTGATGTAATTTTAATAATAACAATAAAAGAAAGGAAAGTCAACCATGCAGCCAATGAAAAATATTGTTTTTGAAAATGCATATCAAAAAAATGCCCGGACCTTATTAGATAAACTTAATTCTGCTGAAGCCATTCTGGTAGGAGCAGCAGCCGGCATGTCCGCTTCCTGTGGCTATAATTTTTTCTATCAGAATGATGCGATATTTCAGAAATATCTGGGGGATTTCCATAAAAAATATGGATTTACCGGAGCCTTTAACGGATTTTACTATCATTATCCTTCCCCGGAAGCTCATTGGGCATTTCTTGTACGTATGGGCTATATGGAATATGAGTGTCCTACAGGACAGCCTTACTACGATCTCATGGAACTCCTTGAGGGTAAAAACTATCATATTATGACCACCAATCAGGACTTCCAGTTTACCCGTGTGGTGTCCGAAGAAAAATTAAGCGCCATCCAGGGTGATTTCCGCTATTATCAGTGCAGCCGCCAATGTCATGACCAGATTTATTACAACAAGGATATGGTCTATGCCATGAATGCAGCTATTGACGAGAATCTGTGTATCCCCGCCAAAATGATCCCCCGCTGTCCAAAATGCGGAGCCCAGATGGAGCCCTGGGTACGGGGATATACATTTCTGGAAGGTGCCAAGTATAAAGACGAATATCGGAAGATCAACGAATTTCTGGAAAAGAATAAAGAGAAGAAGATCCTTTTTCTGGAGTTGGGCGTAGGACGAATGACCCCTATGTTTATCCAGGAACCTTTCTGGAATCTCACATACTCCCTGCCTAAGGCGTTTTACATTACCATTAATCCAAAGGACGCCATTCTTCCCAGAGAAATAGAACAGAAGGGGCTGGCTATCAAAGAAGACATTGCCCTGGTGCTGCAGGAGGCAGTGAGGGTAAAGAAAGAGGAAAACAAGGAGCATGGAGAAGCATAGTCACAAAGACATCCCTGGAACAGCAATGGGCCTACTATACAAAATATATTTACAGTATGTGGCATCTGTCTACAGGTCAGCTATATCTGGCTCTTAAGGCTGTACTTGCCGGAAAAGATTGGAGAGATGACACCGGGGGTGATCAGACTGCCTTTCTGGGACATGACGGCCCGTAACAGCCAGGTGTTTTACGTCTGTCTGAACCAGGAAGCCTCTTCTGCTCCGGAACATTAAAAAAAGGGAGAAGTCTTTACCTGCAAGGCAATCTGGCAGATATATTAAAAGAACTTCGGATACAGTTGGAAAAGGAGAAATAACATTATGGAAGAAAACTTCAGAAATATTTATAAAGCTATCCAGGAAGCAGACGCTCTTCTCATCGGCGCCAGTAACGGATTATCTATTTCAGAAGGATACAATATTTTTGCAGATGATCACTGGTTTCAGAAAGATTTCGGAGATTTCCGCAGCAGATACGGGATCAGAAACATACTGCAGGGATTATTCTTTCAGTATCCTACAGAAGAATCTAAATGGGCATTTTTCAGCAGACTGATCAGCCGGAAATGTTATCTGGAACAGCCCGGTCCTGTAATGGAGGATCTGTATCGTCTGGTTGGTTCCAAAGATTATTTTATTGTGACCTCCAATGGCGAGGACCATTTCGTGCCTGTAGGATTTGACAGGGATAAAGTCTTTGAGATGGAAGGCCGTCTCACCCAGTCCCGGTGCCAGAATGGATGCGGAACAGATCCTTACGAAAACCAGAATGAAATTCTCAAAATGGCGAAAGCTGAAAAAAACGGACAGATCCCCTCAGAACTGGTCCCCTGCTGTTCCTGCTGTGGAGGGCCAGTTACGGTCAATATGGCAAACAGCAATGCATTCTTTCAGACCGAACAGTTCCAAAAGAAAATGCAAGACTATCAGAACTTTATTAAGAAATATCATGGTAAAAGACTAGCGATCCTGGAATTGGGCGTGGGATGGCGAAACCGTATGATCAAAGAGCCTTTCATGAGCCTTGCTGCTTCTGAACCTGAAGCAGTTTATATTACCTTCAATAAAGGAGAAGTCTATATTCCTTCTGCAATTGCTGGAAAGTCGATCGGGGTAGATGGAGATATTGGGGAAGCGCTGAAAGAAATATGTCTGGCAAGAGAGAACCTATAGGGTTGTTTATATATTTCTATTTAGACAATTAATTTTTCTGAATGGACAATGCAAAAAAGGCACTGAAAACCGTAGAAATATTGGATTTTCAGTGCCTTTTCTATTAGTTAAAGAGAAAAAATATAATAAATTTAAGTTTTGCTAAGTTTCGCTAAATTCTATTCGTTTGAGCATCGCCATTGCTTTGAAGGTTCACGTTTTCCACAATCATCACAAGTCTGCGGCCAGTTGATTTTCCATTCAAAATACTCATCTCTGGTAATTTTACCAGATTTCAGTTCTTCTTTTCTAAGAGTCCATTCTTTCAAAAAATCATTAAGAATCCCATAATTAAACCACATGCCAACAGGTGGATGAGCAGGCCAACTATCGGAATTGTGGTAGCGTATAGAGGTATCGTCACTGAAATTTGATTTTTCGCCTGGATAAGTTTCTAGTTGAAAAAGATTGATCATGCCGGGATTAAATTCATCAATCCAGAACAAAATTTCCATCAGTTCAGAAGCATTCATCCAAATATATTTTTCCAAGACTTTGTCGTAAAAATGTGGTCAAATCAAGAAAATTGAGTGCGAAAGCAAGTGAAAAATCCCTGTGAAGTAGTGGATACGCCATGCACAGCTCGGGAAAGACTTCCCTCGCTGTAGGGCTGTCGCCCTATACATTTCCATGAAAGAGCCATCTTTATCAAGCAAGCTTGAGGAACAGAAACGGATTGATGAGCAGGAGCGAGCAAGAGCAGCTCGAAGAAGAAATAAAAGACGTTCGGGACCGGAACTCTAAGTTGCAGATACAGGTGAACCAGTCATCGGTGGAAGCGTTTGAACAGGCACAGCGGAAACAGGAAGAAGCAGAAAAACAGGCAAGGCAGGCAGAGTATCAGACTGAAAGGGTAAGAAAACGGGCAGATGTGGAGATATAAAGAGCCAGGAGAAAAGCAAAATCAGAAGTTGAGGATATGAAAGAAAGGCAGTTTTTCTGGGATTGGGGATATCTTTGTGTCATTTTCTTTTCACTTATTCAGAATGGAGCATTTCAAAGAGATATATTGCAGCTAATCATGTTGCCAGTTAATTGGTGCAGAGAGTATGTGATATGGTTTGAACAGCTGGATTATATGGGATATCCTTCAGGAGAAGTCACATTTGAACGAATAGTTTCAATGGTTGCGATTATGGCAGGAATTGTCGGATGTGTAATTCTTGTATGGGGTGGAATTGAGCAGTATAGAAAGATATGGGATGATATTTATAAAATGGTTTTGATATCTAGTATTTCCTTTAGTGCAGTGCTGGGAAATATGGTGCGAGAGTATCTATCGTTAAATTTGATTTTTTTGATTTTCCTTATAAATATGGGGGCTATTTTTCTAAGAATGTATTTGAGTAAAAAGAAAAATAAATTTATCTTATAAAAAATTTATTTTTGAATCAGAAGTTACGTGAAAGACTGGCTGGAAGAACGAGGATATTATTAAGAAAAACACAGGGAGATTTCCGAATCTTCCTGTGCTTAAAAAGACAGGAGAAAAGTAAGAAAGGGAATTGAAACGACAATAGTGTTGGTATGTGCAGGTGGTATTGCGTTTACAGTAATCGGGATTTTACTGGTTCCTGATATGCTGCGAATGGATTAGGAAGAATATTTTACATTATCCCACTTTCCGGCTGAATATAAAAAACATTAGGCTATCTTGGGAGTCATTCAGGGAAAAATGAGGATAAGATACAAGCTACCGGTCTGACACCTGTATTTTCAGATGGAACTACATATTTTAAAGAAGCTAATATGGTATTCATCTGCCGGAAGCTGTATCAGGCACCACTTCTGGAAAAAGGATACATTGATAAAAAAATGAATAATTCAGGTTAAATTTTATTGACAGTGAAAAAATAACATATTATAATTAGTTGAGCAGTTGTTCAACTAAAGCATAAGGAGGAAGATAATGGCAGATTCTCAATTCACTTGTAATTGTGACGTTATCCATGAAGACATCGTAAATGATGTAAAAAAGAAGATGCAGTCTAAAGAGGAATATATAGAACTTGCTTCACTTTTTAAATTATTTGGGGATGGTACCAGGGTGCAGATTCTTCATGCATTAGAACAAAGCGAGATGTGCGTCTGTGATCTGGCAGTATTGCTTGGAGTTACGAAATCCGCAGTATCGCACCAGCTTAAGGCACTACGTCTGGCTAAGTTAGTAAAATATCGTAAGGAAGCTCAGATTGCGTATTATTCTTTGGCAGATGAGCATGTTAAGGAAATTATTGATAAAGGCTTTGAACATTTAAGAGATTAAAATTTTTACCTTTTAAGTTGAGTGATTGAGCAACTAAACATATACAATGGAGGTTAGAATGGAACGAATATTTTTACTGAAGGGACTTGATTGTCCCAATTGTTCGGCAAAGATTGAAAAAGAAGTTGGCGATTTAGAGAATGTGAATTCATCATCTGTCAATCTGATGAAACAGACTCTTACAATACAAACTGAAACATTCGACAATTCAATCGTTGAGCAGATTGAGACGATTGTACACAGCCATGAACCGGATGTTGAAGTATCTGAGAAAAAAGAGTCGTATACTACTAAAACATATCTTTTAAAAGGACTTAATTGTCCAAACTGTTCAGCAAAGATTGAAAAGGAAGTCGGTGATTTAGAGGATGTATCATCATCAGTAGTCAATCTGATGAAACAGACACTTACTATAAGTGTGAAGACCTCTGCTTCTGGGAAGATACAGGATGAAGTGGCGACTATTGTACACAGTCATGAGCCAGATGTTAAAGTTTCAGAGCAAACGGATTCATATGTTACTAAAAAATATTTGTTAAAAGGACTGGATTGTCCCAATTGTTCAGCAAAGATTGAAAAGGAAGTCGGCGAACTGGAAGGAGTAGCTTTATCTGAGGTTAATCTGATGAAGCAGACACTTACTGTCAGTATGGATCATAACAAGGCAGCTTCCATGCTGGATATGGTTACTACGATTGTACACAGCCATGAACCGGATGTTGAAGTATCAGAACAAAAGGCAGATACATCTGTTGCTCCAGATAAGAAAGAGAAAACACCGGTATATAGTGATGATGATAAAAAGCTTACAATACGTCTGATCTCAGGTGCAGTCATCTATGCGGTTGGAATGGGATTGACCTTATTTGGACATGTATCGCTTCCTGTAGAACTTGGTGTATTGATTGTTGCATATATTATTCTTGGCTGGGATGTCGTATGGCAGGCAGTAAAAAATATTACCAGAGGACAGATTTTTGATGAGCATTTCCTGATGAGTTTATCTACAATAGGTGCATTTGCAATCGGGGAGTATCCAGAAGCTGTAGCAGTTATGCTCTTTTATCAGGTTGGTGAGTTTTTCCAGTCACTTGCTGTAAAGCGTTCCAGAAAATCAATTTCTGATCTTATGGACATCAGACCGGATTCGGCTACAGTCAGAAGAAATGGCGAACTGGTAGTAGTAGCACCGGAAACTGTTTCGATTGGCGAACTGATTGTTGTAAAACCGGGAGAAAAGATTCCTTTGGATGGAATTGTTACAGAGGGTGAGTCAATGCTTGATACAAGAGCACTTACCGGTGAATCTGTTCCAAGAAGCATCCGTAAGGGAGAAGAAGCACTGTCAGGATGTGTCAATCAGAGCGGTGTTCTTACAATTAAAGTTACAAAGAGTTTTGGAGAATCAACAGTTACAAAGATTATAGATCTGGTTGAAAATGCTTCTTCCAGAAAAGCACCTACGGAGAACTTTATCACAACATTTGCACGTTATTATACACCGATTGTTGTTGGCATGGCTGCTATTCTTGCTATTATTCCGCCTGTCATTCTTGGTGGTGGATGGTCAGAATGGCTTCGCAGAGGTTTTGTATTCTTAATCGTTTCATGCCCTTGTGCATTGGTTATTTCCATCCCTCTGACCTTCTTTGGTGGAATTGGTGCGGCATCAAAGAGAGGTGTGCTTGTAAAGGGAAGCAATTATCTAGAAGCACTGAATAAGGTAAGCGTCGTCGTGTTTGATAAAACTGGAACCCTGACAAAAGGTGTGTTTAAGGTTGTTGATATCACAGTAGAATTCGGCTTTACAAAAGAGCAGGTTCTTGAATATGCTGCACAGGCAGAAAGCTATTCAAACCATCCGATAGCAAAATCCATACAGGAGGCTTTCGGCAAAACAATTGATCAGTCTGTTCTTTCCGGTTATGAAGAAATATCAGGACATGGAATTCGTGTATTGATTGGTGGTAAAAGAGTACTTGCAGGAAACAGCAAACTTATGGATTCTGAGAAAGTATCTTATGCAGCCTGCCAGTCAGCCGGAACAAAGGTTTATATTGCTGTTGATGGCAGATATGCCGGATGTATCGTAATAGCCGATGAAGTGAAAGATGACAGTCAGAATGCGATTGCCAGTCTGAAGAAAATCGGTGTTGAGAAAACAGTTATGCTTACCGGTGATGATGAAAAGATTGGAAAGGCTGTGGCAGAGCAGCTCGGACTGGATGAATATTATGCACAGTTACTTCCAGATCAGAAAGTTGAAAAACTGGAGTACCTGGATCAGCATAAGACAAAAGGAAGCAAACTTGCATTTGTAGGAGATGGTATCAATGATGCACCTGTTCTTGCAAGAGCCGATGTAGGAATTGCGATGGGTGGACTTGGTTCAGATGCTGCGATTGAAGCTGCAGATGTTGTTCTGATGACAGATGAACCATCAAAGCTTGTGGATGCGATTGATGTTGCAAAAGCAACGAAAAGAATTGTTATGCAGAATATTATCATTGCACTCGGAATCAAGAGTGTGTTCCTTATACTGGGTGCATTAGGCATAGCAGGCATGTGGGAAGCTGTATTTGGTGATGTTGGTGTTACGATTATAGCAGTATTGAATGCCATGAGGATTTTGAAAAAATAAAGGAGAAAAGTGCAGTGAAGCGTAGACTTATTTTACTGGTGGTGGTAATTGCTTTGATTGCAGGGTTTGGTGCATTACTGCACTCCCCTCCATCCATTATAGATGCTGTTACAGGTGCAACACCAAAGGCAAAGAAAGCAGCCCAAAGCTCGGCACAGCTTGAGGGCAGTTATATTTTCTGTATGAATCCGTTGCTTGATAAACTGTCAGATGAGGATATAAGAGAGCAATTAAAAGCATTTGTAACAGGAAAGACGGATAGCATTCGTACAGATACAGAATTATCATTTGATATTTATGTTTCGGAAACAGATTATGCGCTTATAAGATATGCCGATTCCTTATGCGAAAGGCTTAATGATGCAGGTGCTGATGTGCAGATAAAACAATACAGCGGTACAATGCTGCGTTCAAGGGCAGTCAGTGGGAAATATGAAGCATTCCTTTCTGAAAGTGATCTGGTCAGCACAGACGCTCTTGAAAATGCTGACTATATCATACTGGACAGTGCAGAAATGAGGTGAGCGGAAGAATGAGAAAAATAAATACAATACTTTCCGTATTACTGCTCGTGATTTTTATGCTGCATGGTCTTATGGGAAGTTTTATGCTTCTTGGAATTGGAAGCAGTGCCGGGAAAATACTTGCATGGGTTGGAGTGGCTGTTCTTGCAGCACATACTGTGATTGGAGTCATACTTACCATAAATACTTTGAAAATTTCTAAAAATGCAGGTAACAGCTACTTAAAACAAAATGCAGTATTCTGGGCAAGGAGAGCCAGCGGACTTGCAATACTTATTCTGATGTTTTTCCATATAGGATTATTTGGCGGAGTACAGGACGGGATCTATATTTTGTTTCCGTTTACAACAGTAAAACTCATTACGCAGCTGTTACTGGTTGCAGCACTTTTTATTCATCTTTTTATAAATATCCGTCCACTGCTTGTATCGCTTGGAATCATAAGCTATAAGGAGAGAAGAGGAGACATTTATCTGATATTGTCGGTTCTGCTGCTGTTTAGTGCAGGGGCAGTTATCATTTACTATATAGGATGGCATACATTATGAAAAAGAATATGGTTATTGTCGGAGCAGGGCTTGCCGGTCTGTCGGCAGCTTTGCAGGCAGTAAAAGAAGGATGCAGTGTAAAGTTAATCTCTTCTCTGCCTTCTGAGAGAGCACAGTCAGTTATGGCAGAGGGCGGTATCAACGCCGCACTTAATACCAAGGGAGAAGATGACAGTACACAGGAACATTACGAAGATACGATAAAAGCCGGATGCAATCTGGCAGATCCAAACGCAGTCTGGAATATGACACAGGCGGCACCGGAAGTGGTAAAGTGGCTTCACAGCATCGGAGTGCAGTTTAATACATGTGGTTATGATGAACTGGATCTGAGAAATTTCGGGGGACAGAAAAAGAAACGGACAGCGTTTGCAAAGAGTGATACCGGAAAACAGATCATGACAGCTATGATAGATGCAGTACGGCGATTAGAAGTGCAGGGACAGATAGAGCGTTTTGAACATCACTCTTTCCGTACTTTACTGATGACAGCGAACATATGTCATGGATGTGTTGTCTGCGATAACTATACAGGTGAGATAAAAATGCTATATGCGGATGCAGTTATCGTGGCTTCCGGTGGTATGCATGGACTGTTTGGAAATACGACAGGTTCCTTAGCAAATACCGGTGAAGTAAGTGCCAGCCTGTTTTCGGCAGGTGTTCCTATGGCTAATCTTGAGATGATCCAGTATCATCCGACAACAGTTGAGATTGGCGGAAAGAAAATGCTGATCAGCGAAGCTGCCAGAGGAGAAGGTGGTCGCCTTTTCACATACAGGGATGGAAACCGATGGTATTTTATGGAAGAAAAATATCCGGAACTTGGCAATCTGATGCCAAGAGACATCACTGCAAGAGAAATATGGAAAATAAGTAAGGAAAGTCCTGTTTATCTGGATATGACAGAGATACCTAAAGATGTGACAGACAGGAAACTTGCGGGGCTGGTATCGGATTGTCAGATTTATCTTCATAAGGATATCAGAAAAGAGCCGGTACAGGTTGTGCCGGGTATCCATTATTTTATGGGTGGTATTTACGTGGACGAGAAGCATCGTACACCTGTCAGAAATCTATATGCTGCCGGAGAGTGCTGTGCACAGTATCATGGAGCAAATCGTCTTGGTGGTAATTCTTTGCTTGGAGCAATCTATGGTGGCAGAATTGCAGCACAGACTGCCTGCGAGGATGCAATGACAGCTAAGGATATGCTGGTAACAGAGACGCAAGAGCTGGCAGATTTGTGTGAATCCATCAGCCAGCCTGATAAGAAGAAAATAAATAAAATCATGCTAAATACACTTGGAGTTGTAAGAAATCGGAAACGCATGGAAGAAGAACTGGAGAAGCTATGCCAAATAAAAGGCTCACTTTCACTGCTGGGACAGGCTGCAATCATGAGTGCCATCGAAAGAACAGAGAGCAGAGGTGCACACTACAGAGAAGACTATCCGAAGAAAAATGATGATTTTGCAAGAACAACCATTGCAAGCTATAATGGACAAAAGATACAGATACATTTTGAAGAAATTCCGGAAAGGCGGCAGTAAAAATGAGATATACCATTCGTATAAAGCGTCAGGAAAATAAAGAAGCAAAGCCTTTCTGGCAGGAATTTGAAATAGAAGCAGAGGGTGAGCTTTCCATTGCAGCTATGCTGAATGAACTGAATGCAAGACAGAAACTTACTGATAAATCAGGCAAAGAAGCTGAACCGATTTCATGGGAATGCGGCTGTATGGTGAAAAAATGCGGGGCATGTGCGATGCGAATCAATGGTTTGCCAGAACTTGCCTGTTCTACATTTTTGCAATCTCTAAAGGGAAAAGTAATTGTACTGGAACCTTTGAGTAAATTTCCGGTAGTAAAAGATCTGATCGTTGACAGGTCAGTTGTTTTTGAAAATCTTAAGAAGATCAACCTGTGGCTTGAAAGCGATGCATATATGACAGAGTATACTCATGAGATACGCTATCAATCAGCAAGATGTCTTATGTGTGGATGTTGTCTTGAGGTCTGTCCGAATTTTGATTTTGGGAAAGACTTCGCAGGTGCCATTGCTCCGGTAAACGCATACAGGATACTGAATGAGGAGCAGGATACTTCACACCATGAACAAATAGCAGAGAAATATAGGAAACATTATTTTGAAGGATGTGGGAAATCACTATCATGCCAGAATATATGTCCGGCAGGGATTCCGGTGGAGGAGCTTATGGTAAGGTCAAATGCAGCCGCTGTGTGGAAGAAATGATTAAAAAGAGCTGGAAGTTTTTCTAGCTTAATCTTCTACATGGAAGACATGCTCTATCATACAAAATTATAGTAGAGAAAAAGAGATATCAGTATATTACTGGCATCTCTTTTTTATTTCGAGTGTACGGTGAGTACAGATAAATTATGATTTTTTCCAATGCTTTTGGGGTTCATATTTTCCACAGTCATCACAGGTTTGTGGCCAGTTGATTTTCCACTCAAAATATTCATCTCTGGTAATCACGCCAGATTTCAGTTCTTCTTTTCTAAGAGTCCATTCTTTCAAAAAATCATTGAGAACCCCATAATTAAACCACATGCCAACAGGTGGATGGACTGGCCAGTCGTCAGAGTCATGATAGCGGACGGCGGTATCTTCACTGGAATTGCATTTTTCACCGGGATAAGTCTCTAATTGAAATAGTTTGATCATACCGGGATTAAATTCATCAATCCAAAAAAGTGTTTCCATTAATTCTTCGGCATTCATTATAGTTGGTTCATACAGAGCAATTGGGTTCACATCGAGAATTTTAGCCATTTCAGTAACCAGATCTTTACGGGGAACCCGGTAGTTGGTTTCGTATTGAGCAAGGCGATTTGCACCTTTATCGCCCCAGCCGAGAGCTGCACCGAGTTCTGCCTGTGTCATATTCCGGAATGTCCGGATTTTTTTTATTTTATCACCAATCGTCATATCAGATTTCCTGCTTTCTATTTGATAATTCTATTGTACTATCAGCGATGGCTCGTAGCGTTAACAAATTCTTCACAAAATAATTAGCACTCAACGCTTGACAGTGCTAACAACATGTGTTATATTACATGCAGAACAAAGAAAACAACATATTTCTCCTTCGGGAGAGATATTTCTCATATAAGAGGAGGGTTAGCCTATGAATATCAGTAAATTTACACAGAAATCCGTACAGGCTGTCCAGGATCTGGAGAAGGTTGCTTATCAGTTTGGCAACCAGGAGATTGAAGAGGAGCATCTTTTATATGCTCTGTTGGAACAGGAAGACAGCCTGATCCTTAAACTGATCGAGAAGATGGAGATAGATAAAGATTATTTCAGAAATTCTCTGAATCAGGCACTGGATGCTAAGGTTAAGGTATCCGGCGGTGAACTTCGTTTCGGACAGTATCTGAACAAGGCTCTGGTCAGTGCAGAGGATGAAGCCAAGGCAATGGGAGATGAATATGTCTCTGTAGAGCATCTCTTCCTTGCTTTATTAAGATATCCAAGTCCAAGCATGAAGAAGCTGTTTCAGGAATTTGGTATTACTAAGGAACGTTTCCTGCAGGCACTTTCTACAGTACGAGGCAATCAGCGTGTAGTCAGTGACAATCCGGAAGCTACTTATGATACTTTGAATAAATATGGTGAGGATTTAGTCGAAAAGGCACGTAACCAGAAGCTGGATCCTGTGATTGGACGTGATGAGGAAATCCGTAATATTATCAGAATCCTTTCCCGTAAGACCAAGAACAATCCTGTGCTTATCGGTGAGCCTGGTGTAGGTAAGACTGCAGCAATCGAGGGTCTTGCTCAGCGAATCGTGGCAGAGGATGTGCCGGAAGGCTTGAAGGATAAGAAGATTTTTGCCCTGGATATGGGTGCTCTGGTAGCAGGTGCCAAATACAGAGGTGAGTTTGAGGAACGTCTGAAAGCAGTCCTTGAAGAAGTAAAGAAGAGTGAAGGAAACATTATTCTTTTCATTGATGAGTTACATCTGATCGTTGGTGCAGGTAAGACTGACGGAGCCATGGATGCAAGCAATATGCTGAAACCTATGCTTGCCAGAGGTGAGCTTCACTGTATCGGCGCCACAACTCTGGATGAGTATCGCCAGTATATTGAGAAAGATGCAGCTCTGGAACGTCGTTTCCAGCCTGTTATGGTAGATGAACCTACAGTGGAGGATACCATTTCCATCCTTCGTGGCCTGAAGGAGAGATATGAGGTCTTTCATGGTGTTAAGATTACAGACAGTGCGCTGGTTGCAGCAGCTACACTTTCACATAGATATATCACAGACCGTTTTCTTCCTGATAAGGCCATTGACCTGGTGGATGAGGCCTGTGCCCTGATTAAGACAGAGTTGGATTCCATGCCTTCAGAGCTGGATGAACAGCGCCGTAAGATCATGCAGCTGGAGATTGAGGAATCTGCACTGAAGAAAGAGACAGATAATCTGAGTAAGGAACGTCTGGAAGCACTTCAGAAGGAGCTGGCAGAGCTTCGTGATACCTTTAATACACAGAAAGCACAGTGGGATAATGAGAAGCATTCTGTAGAGAAATTACAGAAGCTTCGTGAGCAGATTGAGGATGTGAATAAGCAGATCCAGAAAGCAAAACAGAACTATGATCTGGAGAAGGCTGCACAGTTACAGTACGGCGAACTTCCGAAATTACAGCAACAGCTGGAAATCGAAGAAAAGAGTGTCAAAGAAAGTGACAGAAGTCTGGTACATGAGGCAGTTACTGATGATGAGATCGCAAGGATCATTTCCAGATGGACTGGTATTCCTGTAACAAGACTGACAGAAGGCGAGAGAGCGAAACTCCTTACTCTGGAAGATCAGCTTCATAAGAGAGTTGTAGGCCAGGATGAAGGTGTGAAGAGGGTTACAGATGCGATCCTTCGTTCCAAAGCCGGCATCAAGGATCCGACCAAACCTATCGGTTCTTTCCTGTTCCTTGGTCCTACAGGTGTAGGTAAGACAGAGCTTGCCAAGACTTTAGCAGAGAATCTGTTTGATGATGAGCAGAATATGGTCAGAATTGATATGAGTGAGTACATGGAGAAGTATTCTGTATCCAGACTGATCGGAGCGCCTCCCGGATATGTAGGATATGAGGAGGGCGGCCAGCTTACTGAGGCAGTCCGCCGTAAACCATACAGTGTTGTACTTTTCGATGAGATTGAGAAAGCACATCCGGATGTGTTTAACGTACTGTTGCAGGTACTGGATGATGGCCGTATCACAGATTCTCAGGGACGTACAGTTGACTTTAAGAATACAATTCTTATCATGACTTCCAACATCGGTTCTCCGTATCTGCTGGATGGTATTGATGAGAATGGTGAGATCAAACCTGAGGCTCAGAGTCAGGTTATGGATGACCTGAGAGGCCATTTCCGTCCGGAATTTCTGAACCGTCTGGATGAAATAATTATGTTCAAGCCCTTGACAAAATCCAATATTGGTAAGATAGTAGATTTGATGGTCAGCGAGCTTGACAAACGTCTTGCAGACCAGGAACTTTCCCTGGAACTGACAGATGCAGCCAAGGATCAGGTTATCGAGAATGGCTATGACCCGGTATATGGTGCACGTCCGCTGAAACGTTATCTGCAGAAATATGTGGAGACTCTTGCGGCACGAAAGATTTTGTCCGGAGATGTTCATGCAGGTGATACTCTGGTACTGGATGTTCAGAATGGGGAATTCATTGTTACGGTAAAGGACGGAAACTAAATGATACCCAAAGATCCAATGATTCTGCTGAGTTATGTGAATACTCAGCTCAGGGATTACTATGATTCCCTGGAAGCACTCTGTACATGCAGAGGACTGAAGAAAGACGAACTGGTGGCGAAGATGCATTCCATCGACTATGAGTATGATGAAGCAACCAACCAGTTCATATAGGAAATATGCTAAATGCTCTCTGACAGCGGGAATTGCTGTCGGGGAGCATTTTTCGTGTTATAGGAAATTACTCCGTAATGTTCCTATAACACAAAAAATATAAGAAAGTTTACTGTGCTAATTGTGAAAAAGTAATAAACTGTGGAGCTGTTATTGGGTTATGTGTTTCAAAATCAGTACAATTTTAAAAAATATATAAGACGGAGTGGAAAATAGCTGAAAAACAGATTATCTTGTTAAAAAATAAACGAAATTTATCATATAATATGTTAAAAATGCATAAAAAAACAGGAAATAAAGTATAAATATTCAATATCCCTACAATTGATTTTTGCATGCTGTATGATATAATTGCATCTGTAAAAAATCGAATGCATTTATAATAGGAAGAAACACCTGTTTCAAGTCGAACCATTTTTCTGACTGCTATATCTGCATTGAGCGAAAAAATAAAATATGGAGGTGGCAGTTTTGAAAAAGTTGGTGACCGTACTGGGTGCTTTTTTTGCAGTTCTTCTGGCTTGTCCGTTGAGTGTATTTGCGGCAGAGGGCAGTAAAGCACCATCTACAGTACCTGTATGGCTTTGCATTCCCTTTGCAGGGCTTTTGTTATGTATTGCAGTGATGCCTCTGGTAAAAGCGGAGTGGTGGGAGTCTCATCAGCCACTGGTTGTTGCCTTATGGATCATTCTGATGGTCGTTCCATTTGCTTTCGTTTATGGAGCCGGAAAGACTGCAGAGACAGTTCTGGACTGTATTGTGAATGATTATCTTACATTCATCATTCTGTTATTCGGCCTGTTCTGCGTATCAGGTAATATTACCATGGAGGGTGATTTCGCAGGTTCCCCCCGTGTTAATGTAGGTCTGCTTGCACTGGGAACCCTTCTGGCAAGCTGTATCGGCACTACGGGTGCCAGTATGCTGATGGTACGTCCGGTAATTAAAATGAATTCATGGAGAAAGAGAAAAGGACATATTATGATCTTCTTTATCTTCATGGTTTCCAATATGGGTGGATGTCTTACCCCGATCGGAGATCCGCCGCTGTTAATGGGATTTATGCGAGGCGTTCCATTCTTCTGGAGTCTGCATCTGTTTCCTGTGTTGATCTTTAATATGGTCATTTTGCTGTTTGTATTTTATCAGATTGATAAACGTTCCTACAGAAAGGATATTGCAAATGGACGTAAACCGGATATCCGTAAACCGGGTACTCAGTTCCGTCTGGATGGACTGCACAATATTATCTTCCTTGTGATGATCGTTGGCGCGGTAATCTTAAGCGGTGTACTTCCGGGAATGTCCGCATTTCAGGATGCTGCAGGCAATGTAAGAGGCATTCATCTTTTTGGAGAAGTAACCCTGACATTCCCGGCACTGATTGAAATTGTAATCATATTGCTTTCTGCTTTTCTTTCCTTTAAGACAACAGATAAGCAGATTCGTATCAGAAACCATTTTACCTGGGGTGCGATCCAGGAGGTTGCGGTTTTATTCATCGGTATTTTTATCACTATGCAGCCCGCATTGATGCTTCTAAAAGCTGTAGGACCAAATCTGGGAGTTACTGAACCGGCAGAGATGTTCTGGGCAACCGGTGCGCTTTCCAGTTTCCTGGATAACACACCTACTTATCTGGTATTCCTTACAACAGCAGGAACGCTGGCATTTACCAATGGAATCACAACCACACTGGGAACTGTACCTACCAAGATTCTGTCTGCGATTTCCTGTGGTGCAGTATTCATGGGTGCCAACACTTATATCGGAAATGCCCCAAACTTTATGGTAAAGGCAATCTCTGATGAGAATGGTGTGAAGATGCCGTCATTCTTCGGATATATGCTGTGGTCTGTTGCATTTCTGGTTCCGGTGTTTATTATCGATATGTTTGTATTCTTTTTATAAGGAGGGAGGATCATTATGCAGGATAATCAGGAAAAATGTAAAGAACTTGCAATACGCATTTATAACCTGGATGAAGAAGTTTATAAATGTGTGGGTTCCTCTCTGGGACGTACATTTACAGGACAGAAAGAAACAACTATCCGTCATCTGGCAGCACTGATGTATACCAAGCCGGACGGACATCTGCTCAGAAGTGAGCTGGCGCTGATCAGTAATATGGCCCGTACTATCAGGGATAAGAGCGAGAGAAGACGCCTTATGATAGAGTATGACAGTATTCTGAAAGAGATCGAAAGTCTTCCGGATACATTTGGACAGACAGATATTGTAGATAAAGAGCGTATCAGTCTGAATAATCTGATCGTAAGACGCCAGAACGAGATTTCAGAGAATGACCATCTGATCATCTGTATCAGTCGTACACAGGGAAGTGGCGGTAATGATATCGGATTTGAACTGGCAGATCAGCTTCAGATCAACTATTATGATGCAGAGATCTTTGATCAGGTTATGAAGCGTCTGCAGGCAGACAAAAATGCAGTCAGTGATACTGGTAATTTTGAAGGATTTGATAAATACAGAAAGAAAAAACACACAGATCTGAAAACCTGGTTCAGGGAATTCAATCGTTATCATGGACTTCCGAAGCAGGACGCAGTATTTTTCAATATGAGTGATCTGATCTGTGAACTGGCAAAGAGTGAAGACTGCGTGATCATGGGACGTTGCGCAGATGCGATTCTTAAGAATAATCATATTCCTCATATCAGTCTGTTTATCAGTGCTCCCTTCCAGGTTCGTGTGCAGCATGTTATGGATATCCGTAATATGAATCTGAAGCAGGCAGTACGTTTTCTGAAGCAGATGGATAAGCAGCATAAGAAATATTATGAATTTTATACCGGTGAGAAATGGGGAAAACCGGAGAACTATGATTTGTGTATCAACAGTGCCAACTATGGACTGAAGGATACCATTGAGCTGATCCAAAGAATGTTGGATCAGAAGGTTCACTAAAATTAAAAATGATGGTTGGATAAAAAATAAGCTCTGTGGATAGAAGTTTTGATCCACGGAGCTTATTTTTCTTTTTTATTTCCAGTTGAATGTGAACATTCCATAAACATAGATAAAGGCAATCATAATCGGAAGTACAAACCGGAAGAGCGGTTTCATCCAGCTCTGTACCTTTAAGCCCTTACCTGTATTGGCCTCTCTGATAAAGTTATTCCATCCCCATCCGAATTTATTACAGCAGAAAAGTGCAAGGATGAGAGAGCCAAGGGGTAAAATATTGTTGGAAACAATGAAATCCCAGAAATCAAGCCAGGTAGTTCCTTCGGCAAATGGTTGGAAGTGGAATACGCTGAAACCAAGGGCTGTGGTAAGTGCCAGAAGAAAGACACCTGTGCCGCAGACCACGCTGCCTTTTGGACGGGACCAGCCGGTAAGCTCACGGATCATTGCCAGGATATTCTCGCACACACCCAGGACAGTTGACATAGCTGCAAATACCATGAACAGGAAGAATAAGGAACCCCAGATGCGACCTCCGGACATGTTGTTAAAAACTGCTGCCATTGTATCAAACAGAAGGCTTGGACCTGCATTTACTTCCAGATCAAAGGTGAAGCATGCAGGGAAAATAATAACTCCTGCCAGAAAAGCAACCAGTGTGTCCAGTGTGATCACATGGATAGCTTCCCCCATCAGAGAATGTTCTTTACCAATATAGCTGCCAAAGATAGCCATGCCGCCCATACCTGTAGACAAAGTAAAGAATGCCTGGTTCATTGCCCCTACGATCACCGAACCATCGATCTTTGAGAAATCCGGTTTCAGATAAAAGGTCATTCCCTCACCAGCGCCTTTCAGAAAAAAACTGTGCACAGCGAGAGCAAGCATCAGCACCAGCAGTGCAGACATCATATATTTTGTCACACGCTCCAGTCCTCCCTGAAGATTGAAGGAAAGGATGAAAAATGCAATGACTACAGTGACCAGTAAGAAGAATACATTCACAGAGGGAGAGGAGATCATGGCTGAAAATCCCAGTGAACCATTTTTACCTCTGAGAAACTGTACAAAATAATAAATGATCCAGCCGCAGACAACAGTGTAAAATGCCATCAGGGCAATGTTGCCAAGCAGACAGAACCAGCCGAAAATCCCCCATTTCTGTCCTGGCTTTTCCAGCTTACGGTACATGAAAAGGGGACTTGTCTGAGCCGCTCTTCCAATGGAAAATTCCAACACAAGAGCCGGGATTCCCAGGATGACCAGACACAGAAGATAGATCAGCATAAAGCTGCCGCCGCCATTTTGCCCGCACATCCACGGGAATTTCCACACATTTCCGCAGCCAATGGCACAGCCGGCGGAAAGCATAATGAAGCCAAGCCGGCTTCCAAGCTGTTCACGTTTCATAAGATAACGCTCCCTTCAGAAGTTCATATAAGAGATATTATAAGATAAAAAACAATATTTGTAAAATTGATTGTTTTGTTGTATATTATTGAAAATATCGTTTATATAAGAAAAATAACGCTTCTGTGCTTCGATGGGAAACATTGAAAAAAATATGGGAAAGGAACGAGAAATGGATACAAATGTGTTAAAAACTTTTATTGCAGTATGTGAATATTCCGGATTTTCGGCTGCCGCAAAAGAACTGGGATATACACAGTCTACAGTTTCTTCACAGATTAAACAACTGGAAAAGGAACTTGGTGTCAGGCTGTTTGACCGTTATTATCATAAAATCAATCTTACGGAAAAGGGAGTTTTAGTTTTGCAGCAGGCTCGAAACATTCTGAAGTCACAGGCGAAAATGCTTGATTCGCTGAATTCGGCTGAAAGCATTGAAGGCGAGATCCGGTTGTCTATGTCCAGTTCTGTCTGCAGCAGATATTTTAAAAATGATTTTCTGCGTTTTCATCATCAGTATCCGGAAATAAAAGTGGAGATAACAGAAAACGGTACAGAGCAGATGTTTGATAAATTGCGGAAGAACGAAACAGATCTGGTTTTTACTCTGGACAGGCATATTTATGATTCGGATTTTATTATTTGCGCGGAACAGGAAGAACAGGTTCATTTTATTGCAGCGGCTGACAATTCTGTTACAGACTGCTCATGGAAATTAAGTGAAATCTCTCAGAATGAGTTTGTGTTAACAGAACAAGCCATGAGTTACAGAAAAATACTGAATGAAATCCTTGCATCCCAATCACTGGAAATCCGTCCGGTTCTTGAAATCGGAAATCCGCTCCAGATATGTGAACTGGTAAAAAACAGCAGCCTGCTTTCCTTCCTTCCGGATTTCATTTCGGAGAAATATGTGAAAGACGGACAGATTAAAAGACTGGATGTTGCCGGCTGCCCGGTAACTGTATGGACACAGCTGCTGCTTCATAAAAATAAATGGCGGTCTCCGGCAATTAATGTGTTTATAGAATTTTATAAAGAAGTCATGCAGAGATAGAAAGAAATATAAAATATTAGCCGGACAAAATAAAATTGAAGTTTACAAATTAGAAATATCAAAGTTAAATCTAAAATAATTATAAACTGCACAAAAAACACTTGCATTTTTTGTCTAAAAGTATATTATATATGATTAGTCAGGCTAATCAAAAAACAATATCAGACCTGAAAGAGGACAGAGGCCGGAAGGGAGTGAAGTTATGTGGTGCCCGGAAGAGGAGAAGAATGAGAAAGAGAAACGAGAAGAGAAGAGCATGCCTGCGCTTTTTATGGAGATCAACCGCCAATATGGTATGAGATGTATGCAGCGTATACGGGAAATTGGTGTCCAGCAGGGACAGATGCCGATCATTATGATCGTATACAGAAATAACGGCTGCAGCCAGAAGAAAATCGCAGAATGTATGGGTGTAACGCCGCCCACTGTAAATGTAAGTATCCAGCGTCTGGAGAAAGCAGACATTGTCTGCAGGAGACGTGATGATAAAGACCAGCGCATCATGCGTGTATATCTGACAGAAAACGGAAAAAAAATCGTGGAGGAGCTCCAACAGGAAAGTAAAGCTGTGGAGAAAGTGATGTTCAGCAACTTCAGCGAAGCGGAGCTATGTCTTTTACGAAGGTTTTTTGGGCAGATTCTGGATAATATTTCGGAGATACCTGTCAACAGGTAGAAACTGAAAAATACATGATGGAGCAGATTGAGAAAACTGTATCAGCATGTTCAGATAAAAATATTGTCTGTGAAAGAACTGACCTATGAGTTTGACACAGACATACATTAAAAATAGGAAAAGAGGGAATCAAGCAATGATTAAACTGATGAAATATCTGAAGAAATCAGCGGGATACATTGTCCTGATCATAGCGCTTCTGTTTCTGCAGGCGTACTGTGATCTTTCCCTGCCGGATTATACCTCCAAGATCATTAATGTAGGTATCCAGCAGAAAGGTATTGAAGACAGTGTGCCGGATAAGCTTCGGGATTCAACATTGCAGAATCTTCAGATTTTTATGGATGAGGATCAGAAAAAGGAAGTTTCACAGAATTATACACAGAAAGATGATACCTGGGTATTAAATGATGATATTTCCAAAGAAACCAGAGAGAATTTAAATGAGGATTTCTCCAAGGCAATGATGATGGTATCTGCCTTTTCCGAAGACAGTGAGCAGGGGCAGGCAATGGTTGCACAGATGGGTCTTCCAGAAGGAACAGATCCACTGACAGCACTGGCGCAGATGCCGGAAGAAGCAGTACAGCAGATCATGAGTCAGGTGGATGAGAAGCTGAAAGATATGCCGGAGTCTATTGTGACACAGGCTGGTGTTTCTTTTGTTGCTTCAGAATATGAAGCACTGGGAACAGATGTGGATGCCATCCAGATGCGTTACATCCTGATGTCAGGTATCAGAATGCTTGCCATGGCTCTGGTGATCATGCTGGCAGCCATCAGTGTTACATTTATTTCAGCCAGAGTGGCAGGCAGACTTGGTCATGACCTGAGAAATAGCATTTACCGCAAGGTTATGAGTTTCTCCAGCAGAGAATATCACAAATTCTCCACAGCATCCCTGATCACCAGAAGTACCAATGATGTGCAGCAGGTACAGCAGGTTATGGCAATGATGTTCCGTATTGTTCTGTACGCGCCGATCCTTGGTATTGGTGGTGTGATCAAGGTATTGAATACAGATTCTTCTATGACATGGATCCTTGGGGTGGCAGTTGCACTGATCCTGGTTGTGATCTTTGTGCTGTTCCAGGTGGCAATGCCCAAATTCACTATCCTGCAGACCCTGATCGACAGACTGAATCTGGTATCCCGTGAGATCCTTACAGGTATTCCTGTTATCCGTGCATTCAGCCGTGAGAAACATGAAGAAGAGCGCTTCGAGAAGGCAAACCTGGATCTGACGAAAACAAACCTGTTTGTCAACAGATGTATGACTTTTATGATGCCCCTTATGATGCTGATCATGAACGGAGTATCTGTACTCATTATTTACAGTGGTGCCCATGCCGTAGACAACGGAACCATGCAGGTTGGTAATGTTATGGCATTCATCCAGTATGCAATGCAGATTATTATGTCATTCCTTATGATCACTGCAATGTCCATTATGCTTCCAAGGGCAAATGTGGCAGCGCTTCGTATTGATGAGGTTCTGAAAACAGAGGTTTCCATTCAGGATCCGGAAACTCCGGTACATCCGTCAGAAAGTGTGAAAGGTGAGATCGAATTTGACCATGTATCCTTTGCTTACCCGGAAGCAGGCGAGAATGTACTGACAGATATTTCCTTTAAAGCAAAGAAAGGACAGACGATCGCAGTAATTGGAAGTACAGGAAGTGGTAAGAGTACCCTGATTAACCTGATCCCAAGATACTATGATGTGACAAAGGGTTCTGTTAAAGTGGATGGTGTGGATGTACGCGACATGACTCAGAAGGAACTTCGTGACAAATTGGGATATGTGCCGCAGAAGGGTGTACTTTTCTCAGGTACTATTGATTCCAATATCCGTTATGGTAAGCCGGAGATCACTGATGCACAGGTGAAAGAAGCAGCAGAGGTTGCACAGGCTACAGAATTTATTGATACCAAACCGGAGAAATATAAATCCCCTGTATCACAGGGAGGTACCAATGTTTCAGGTGGACAGAAACAGCGTCTGTCCATTGCCAGAGCCATTGCAAAGGATCCGGAGATCTTTATCTTTGATGACAGCTTCTCTGCCCTTGACTTTAAGACTGACAGTCAGTTAAGAAAGGCATTGAAGGAATATACCAAAGATGCAACTACTGTGATCGTTGCCCAGAGGATCAGTACCATCCTTGGTGCAGATCAGATCATTGTACTGGACGACGGACATATGGCAGGCATTGGAACTCATAAGGAACTGATGGCAAATTGTGAGGTATATCAGCAGATTGCAAGATCTCAGTTATCAGAGGAGGAACTGGCATGAGCGAACAGAGAAGAAGAGGTCCTATGGGAGGACATGGACGTATGATGTCCGGCGAAAAGGCGAAAGACTTCAAAGGCTCCATGGCTAAGCTTTTCCGCTATATGGGACGATATAAATTCCGCTTTATACTGATGTTTATCTTTGCAGTAGCGGGAACTGTGTTTAGTATTGTAGGGCCTAAGATTTTAGGTAAGGCGACAACAGAGCTGTTTAACGGCCTGGTTGCCAAGGTAAACGGAACCGGTGAAATCGACTTCGGAAAAATCGGGATGATCCTGTTATGGACACTTGGATTATATGTGTTAAGTGCATGCTTTTCCTTTGTACAGGGATTTGTAATGTCAGGAATCTCCAATGATGTCACCTATAATCTGAGAAAAGATATTTCAAAGAAAATCAACAGACTGCCTCTGAATTATTATGAGAGCAGAACAAACGGTGAGATCCTCTCCCGTATCACCAATGATGTGGACACTTTGCAGATGAGTCTGAACCAGAGTCTGACACAGCTGATCACATCAGTGACAACCCTGATTGGTGTATTTATTATGATGCTTTCCATTAATGTGTGGATGACTCTGGCAGCACTTCTGATCCTGCCGGTTTCCATGTTCATCATCCAGACTGTCATGAAGCATTCACAGAAATACTTCCAGGATCAGCAGAGCTATCTGGGTAAAGTAAACGGTCAGATCGAAGAAAACTTCGGTGGTCATAATGTGGTCAGAGTTTTCAACAAAGAGAATGATGTAGTAGAGGAATTTGAAAAAGACAATCAGAAGCTTTATGAATCTGCATGGAAATCTCAGTTCTTCTCAGGAATGATGATGCCGATCATGCAGTTTGTAGGTAACCTTGGATACGTAATGGTAGCTCTTCTGGGCGGTGTGTTTGTAATCAAAAAAAGTATTGAGGTCGGTGATATCCAGTCCTTCTTCCAGTACATCCGTAACTTTACACAGCCAATCCAGCAGATTGCACAGGTCACTAACCTGTTACAGTCCTCTGCTGCAGCTTCCGAGCGCGTATTTGAATTCCTGGAGGAGCCGGAAGAGAGCCAGAATGAGAAGAACCCTGTAGATATTGATACACTTACAGGAGATGTTCTGTTTGAACATGTAAAATTCGGCTACAATCCGGATAAGATCATTATCAATGACTTCTCCGCAGATGTGAAGGATGGTCAGAAGATTGCCATTGTAGGGCCAACAGGTGCAGGAAAGACAACTATGGTGAAATTGCTTATGAGATTCTATGATCTCAATGGCGGAAGTATTAAGGTAGACGGTTATGACATCAAAGACTTTAACAGAAGCAGTCTGAGAGAGATGTTTGGAATGGTGCTTCAGGATACATGGCTGTTCTCAGGGACCATTATGGAAAATATCCGTTACGGACGTCTGGATGCTACAGATGAAGAGGTGATCGCAGCAGCAAAGGCAGCCCATGTGCACAACTTTATTATGCAGCAGCCGGGCGGCTATGATATGGTTCTGGATGAAGAAACCAGCAATATTTCCCAGGGACAGAAACAGCTTCTCACTATTGCCAGGGCAATCCTTGCAAATAATAAGATTCTGATCCTGGATGAGGCAACCTCATCTGTAGATACTAGAACCGAAGTGCGTATCCAGAAAGCCATGGACAATCTGATGAAGGGCAGAACAAGCTTTGTGATCGCACACAGACTTTCTACCATCAAGGATGCAGATCTGATTCTGGTTATGAAAGACGGTGACATTATCGAGCAGGGAAATCATGAAGAACTTCTGGCTAAGAAAGGCTTCTATGCAGACCTGTATAACAGCCAGTTTGAGAATAAGGCAACTGCATAAAGTTATTATAAATCCCTCAGGGGTATTTGTGAAAGAGAATATATCTGGTGGATATAGGATCTCACAGATACCGGCTGAGGGATTTTGGCATTCTCATGCCAAAACACCTCGCGGGATAGTGGCGTGTGAACAGTAATATTTTAGTCTTTTCTGTCAGAGGGTAATATGTTATAATTAAAAACTAACTTACGAAAAATGATAAATTTTATCATAGAAACAGAAGAAAATGATAACAATAATAAGGAGTATTGTAGCTGTGAAGTTACTGAACAGCTGCAAATATCAGAGGATATCAACAATATGACAGATAAGAAAAACGGCAGAGAATATCTGGGCTATGTGCTGGAAAAATTAAAAGAACGTATCACAGAGATCAGCCTCTCTCTGGTGGAAGGCCAGAAAGAGATTGAGGGAATGCATGAGTATTACTGGGAAAATTATACAGAGATGGACCAGTATGGCTATGAGAATTATGATAATCAGCAGGCATTGTTCCGCCAGATTTCCGCAAATGAAGAGCAGCTGATTCTGAAACAGAGATTTCGCAGAATGGCAGATTCTCCATTCTTCGGAAGAGTGGATTTCATTTACGAAGGAGAGGACGAACCGGAGATCTTTTATATTGGAATTGGAAATTTTGCAGAGAAAGCAGGGCATATTCCATTAGTATACGACTGGCGTGCTCCGGTAAGCGGTCTGTTTTATGACTATGACAAAGGACCGGCTTCTTATGAGGCTCCCATGGGTGAAATCCATGGTGAGGTTGCTTCCAAATGGCAGTACAAGATCCGCAACGGAAAAATGATCTATGAATTTGAAAGTGATGTAAAAATTGATGATGAGATCCTGAAAGCAGAACTGGGAAGTAACGGTGAGGTACAGCTTAAGAACATCATCCGTACCATTCAGAAGGAGCAGAATGCCATCATTCGAAATACCAAAGACAGGATTATGGTAATCCAGGGTGCAGCAGGAAGCGGGAAAACTTCCGTTGCACTTCACAGGATTGCCTATCTTCTCTATCATGACAGACAGAATCTGAAGTCTTCCAATATTCTGATCCTGTCGCCAAATGGAGTGTTTTCTGATTATATCTCCCATATCCTTCCTGAACTGGGAGAAGAGAATATTAAGGAAATGAGCTTTGATCTTTTTGCCTATAAGCAGCTTAGGGATACAGTTTCTGACTGCGAAGACCGCTATGATGAAATTGAACGCAGAATCCGTTTTCCACAGAAGGCTTCTTTGGCAGAGGAGAAACAGTCCATGGAATTTATAAATCTTATGGAACGCTATCTGGTGGAACTGGAAGACCGGCTGATGAATTTCAGGGATGTGGAATACAATGGATTTGTAAAGACAGAGTCTGAGATCATTGAACTGTTTTATTTTAAATTTCAGGATTTTCCGCTTCTTTCAAGAATGGATGCAGTTGCAGATTATTTTATTGACGAGGTGGAAACTCTGCGGAATCGTGATCTGGCAGATGATGAGAAAGACCTGATCCGTGAGAAATTCATGAAACTGTATGTGACCGGAGATCTTTATGTGATCTACAGTCAGTTCCTGAAAGAGAACGGATACAAAGGACTTCCGCGTGTTTCTTATGAGAAAAGAAAGCTGAAATATGAGGATGTTTATCCTGTTCTTTATCTGAAATATCGTTTGCAGAGCCAGCAGGGAAGAAGCAATATCAAGCATTTGGTGGTAGATGAGATGCAGGATTACTCAAGGCTTCAGTATGAAATCCTGCAGAGGATTTTCTCCTGCAAAATGACGATCCTGGGTGACCGGGCACAGACTATGGATGACAAACAGCAGGATGTGCTGAAATTTCTACCGAAGATTTTCGGGAGAGATATCCACAAGATCATTATGAATAAGAGTTACCGTAACACCATAGAGATTGCGTCTTATGCAAATCAGCTTGCGGGTATTGAAGATATGGAACTATTTGAACGTCATGGTGCTCCGGTGGAGGAGAAAATATTTGCAGATATGAGCCATGCTGCGGAAGAGATTGCAGAAACTCTGAAACTCGGCGAAGAAGAATATGAAACAGCAGCGGTTGTCCTGCGTACAGAGAAAGAAGCAGAACATATGTGGCTTCTTCTGAAGGAAATTCTGGGAGAAAAAGGATTTGATGTAAAAGAACGCCTGTCTTATCTGGACAGAAACAGCACAAGCTTTAAGAAAGGTCTTACAGTTACGACATTCTATCTGGCAAAAGGTCTGGAATTTGATCAGGTATTTGCAGTATTTCCGCAGAAAGACCAGACACCGCTTGTGCGTCAGGCGAGATATATCGCTGCAACAAGAGCCCTTCATGAACTGCATATGTATGAAGTGGAAAAATAAAAAAGTAAAAAAGTAATCGTTACTGTTCACTCCGTTCACAGTAACGTAGCCAAAATTCATTCCAGATTGCCTGCGGCAATGGAATTTTGGCTTGTATGTCTCGGGATTTTGGCATATTCATGCCAAAACACCTCGCGGGATAGTGGTGTGTGAACAGTAACAAGTAATCTCTCAGTTACAGAGAAAAAAAGATAAATGGTATGATGAAGCAGAAAAATGGCGTTATAACAGACTATGTAAATCGCAGAAGGCTGAGAAATCGACATTGACATCTATGTAATGAAACTGTAAAATATATAATGTCAGTGGCAAAATACCTTTTGTCCCTGACACCATATTTTATAAAGTACGGAACAGTTATAATAATGTCAGAGAGAGGTTTCCTCTCCTGACCTGATATCAAATATTACCTGAAGACTATATACCTATTCTAAGGAGGATATTATGAAAAATAAAAGAGTACTAATGTTATTGGCCTTAACAGTTGTATTATCTGTTTCCATGACTGCATGTAGCTTTGGAGGCGGCAGTGACGAGGATTCAAGTGTGGTACAGGTAACTCCTACACCGGAGCCAACCAAAGCAGCGAAAGCAACTCCTACCCCTGCACCGGCCAATGCCCAGAATACGACCTATACATCTAAGAACAAAGCAGTATCCATTAAACTTCCGGATGCGACATGGGCGAATAAATCAGATTCTGACGATATGTTAAGCTTCGAGTCACCGAAACAGGGCAAACTCCTGATCCTGCATGGTTCCGGTGAGGAGGATATGTCTGTTGCGATCATTCCAAGTTCACAGGATACAGCCTCTGCACTTGTAAAGGCAGATAATCTTGTAGAAGGTACAGATTTTGAGATCCAGGATTATAAATCAGAGGAAGTCAGTGGTGTAAATGTTTACAGCTATACAGTTCATTACCTCACTGACAAGAGTGACTATAAATATGTTGTAAATAAATATTTCACAGATAATACAAAAGAATTTTACAGTGTTGCAGGTTCTGTAAAAGATGAGAAAGCACTGGCAGGAATCAAGACTTCTGTTGATTCATTCACTATTTCCGGTGATTCTGTACTGAAAGCAGCAGCAACAGGAAAAACTTCAGGAACTACAGCAGGTACAACTGCGGACGGCACTTCAGGAACTACAGGAACAGCGGCTGCAGGTACAGACACAACAGTATCCGGCAGTTCATCAGATGGAAGTTCTTCAGCAGGCACAGACGGTTCTTACAGTGATACTTCATCGGACGGTTCATCAGATTACAGTTCATCAGACTATACTTCTGAAGGCAGCAGTGACGGATCTTATGATTATGACGATGGTTCCTCCAATGGATATTATGCAGACGGAACACCTGTGGGAACAGATGATCCGGACTATGATACAGATCAGACAAGAACTATTTACAGAAACTCCGATGGATATCCGCTTGTAATTTATCCGAACGGTGACGGTACATGGTGTGATGATGACGGAAATACCTATGATTTTGCTAATGGTGAGGACGTTTATGATGAGAACGGCGTTGACTATTACTATCATGGAGAACCGGCATATGTCCGCTATATGCCTAAGAATCAGTAACAGAAAAGTTGAAAAGGACGGCTGCTGTAAAAAAACAGTCGTCCTTTTTTGTGCTGACAGAGAACAACCTGTTATTTACATAAGAACGGATATTGTGATAGAATAGCAGAGAAAATATGTGTTGCTGTGAACAGTAAAACAGGTAGATAATGAGGGCTGATGAATGGAATCATATGGAAGATTTGCCGGTGTTTATGATGTTTTCATGGATAATGTAAACTATCGTGAATGGGCAGACTATATTATAGAAACACTGGCGCAGGACGGGATCAGGGATGGTCTGGTTCTGGAGCTGGGATGTGGAACAGGTACTGTGACAGAGATGCTTGCAGATGCCGGATATGATATGATCGGTATCGATAATTCTGAGGAGATGCTTGCAGAGGCTATGGAGAAGCGGGCGGAATCCGGTCATGATATTCTGTATCTTTTGCAGGATATGCAGGATTTTGAGTTATATGGTACGGTTCGTGCTGTGATCAGTGTCTGTGACAGTATGAATTATCTGACGGACGAGGAAGATCTGGAGTATCTTTTTGCGCTGGTAAATAATTATCTGGATCCGGGCGGACTGTTCATTTTTGATATGAATACGATCCATAAATACCGGGATGTGATCGGTGATACGACTATTGCTGAGGACAGAGAGGACGGAAGCTTTATCTGGGAGAACAGTTATGACAGGGAAAATTCCCTGAATGTATATGAACTGGCACTTTTTCTTCCAAGAGAAGACGGATTGTATGAGAAGTGTGAGGAGGAACATGTACAGAAAGCGTATTCCATAGAAGCAATCAAGGCTATGATTGTGAAGGCAGGAATGGAACTGGTGGCAGTCTGTGATGCATATACTCATAATCCGGGTGATGAGAACTGTGAACGTCTGACTTTTGTTGCAAGAGAGCATGGAAAAAGTGCACAGAACGGATATCATGGAAAAATCCCGGAGAAACCTGAGACACATCGCGCGGATAGTGGTGTGTGAACAGTAACTATTTTTGGACGTTAACGTCTGTTTACAAAATAATATGAAAGAAATAACAGGAGTAATAAACGAATGAACGATTATATTATCAGAGCAATTGCAGCGAATGATCAGATTCGTGCATTTGCGGCAGTTACTACAGAAACAGTAGAAACAGCGAGACAGGATCACAATACAAGTCCGGTTGCCACAGCAGCACTGGGACGTCTGCTTACAGCAGGTGCCATGATGGGGACCATGATGAAGGGGGATAAGGATATCCTTACACTTCAGATTAAGGCAGGAGGACCACTTGAAGGAATCACAGTAACTGCAGATTCCAAAGGTCGTGTAAAGGGATATGTGGGAAATCCTGATGTATGTATTCCGGCAAACAGCAAGGGTAAACTGGATGTTGCAGGTGCTGTCGGTATAGGATTTATGAATGTGATCAAGGATATGGGACTGAAAGAGCCTTATGTTGGACAGGTTGCGCTTCAGACCAGTGAGATCGCAGAAGACCTTACCTATTATTTTGCTACAAGTGAACAGGTACCATCAGCAGTTGGTCTCGGAGTTCTTATGAATAAAGATAATACAGTACGTCAGGCTGGCGGATTTATCGTGCAGCTGATGCCGTTTGCAGAAGAAAGCACAATTGCTAAGCTTGAGGAAAATGTACAGAAAATCACATCTGTCACAAACCTTCTGGAAGAGGGACATACTCCTGAGAGTCTGCTTGAGAAAGTTCTGGAGGGCTTTGACATGGAGATCAATGAGAAAGTTCCTACGGAATTTTACTGTAACTGCAGCAGAGAAAGAGTGGAGAAAGCCCTGATCAGCATCGGAAGAAAAGAACTCAATGAAATGATCCAGGAAGGTAAGTCCATTGAAATGAACTGCCATTTCTGTAATAAGAATTATGAATTTACAGTGGAAGAACTGAAAGAAATCCTGCGTAAATGTAAATAAGAGATGCAAATGTACTGACAGATGGATCTGCCGGAGCACAGGGAAGAAGAGGTAGAAAATGAAAAACGGTTATATCAAAACAGCGGCCGCAACACCTTATATCACAGTTGCAGACTGCAATGCCAATGGAAATGAGATTATCAGACTGATCCATGAGATGGAAAAAGAACATGTGAAGGTTATGGTTTTTCCGGAGCTTTGTATCACAGGCTATACCTGTCAGGACCTTTTCCTGCAGAGACGTCTTCTCGACAGCGCCTGGGAAACTTTGCTGAAGATCACAAAGGAAACTGCTGATGTGGATGCCCTTGTTTTTATAGGTGTGCCTTTCAGAAATCATGGAAAATTATATAATGCGGCAGCGGTTTTAAACAGAGGCGAGATTATTGGGCTGGTTCCGAAAACTTATCTTCCAAACTATGGAGAGTTTTATGAGCAGCGCCATTTTGCATCAGGTCTTGGATGTCTGGAATATGTGGATATTGAGGGAAAGAGAGTTCCTTTCGGAACAGACATTCTTTTTATCTGTGAGGAGGAGCCGGAGCTTGTGGCAGCAGCAGAGATCTGTGAGGATTTATGGGTGACACTGCCGCCAAGCGTTCTCCATGCACAGGCAGGAGCGAATTTGATCGTGAATCTGTCAGCCAGCAATGAGATGGTCGGAAAGGACAGCTACCGCAGAGATCTTGTTTCCGGACAGTCTGCACGTCTGGTGTGCGGATATGTATATGCAAATGCAGGAGAAGGTGAGTCCACACAGGATCTGGTCTTTGGCGGTCAGAATATGATCGCAGAGAATGGAGTGATCCTTGCGGAAGGAAAACGTTTCCACAATGGTATTGTATACAGTGAGATTGATGTGCAGAGGCTGAACGATGAGAGAAGAAGACTGACTACTTATCAGCCGGCTGACGACAGTGATCACATTAAAGTGTGCTTCCATCTGAATGTGGAAGAGACAAAACTGACCAGAAAATATTCGCAGTATCCTTTCGTACCTTCACGAAAAGAAGAAAGGGATATGCGCTGTGATGAAATCCTGAATATCCAGGCAATGGGACTTAAGAAACGTATGGATCATATCCATTGCCATAAGGCAACAGTGGGACTTTCCGGAGGTCTGGATTCCACACTGGCACTGCTTGTGATCGCAAGAGCCTTTGACCTTTCCGGTGCGGACAGAAAGGATATTCACTGTATTACCATGCCATGCTTTGGAACCACAGACAGAACTTATCAGAATGCCTGCAAATTAAGTCAGTGTCTGGGTGCGACTTTAAGTGAGATTAATATCAAAGAAGCAGTAAATGTACATTTCCGGGATATTGCTCATGATCCGTCTGTGCATGATGTGACTTATGAGAACAGCCAGGCAAGAGAGAGAACGCAGATCCTGATGGACAGTGCAAATCAGGATGGCTCGATTCTGGTGGGAACAGGAGATCTGTCTGAACTGGCTCTGGGATGGGCAACCTACAATGGTGATCATATGTCCATGTACGGAGTGAATGCTTCAGTGCCGAAAACTCTGGTGCGTCATCTTGTACGTTATTATGCGGATACCTGCAAAGATGAGAAGCTGACAGAGGTTCTTCTTGATATTCTGGATACACCGGTAAGTCCGGAGCTTCTGCCGCCTAAGGATGGCAAGATCGCACAGAAGACAGAAGATCTGGTGGGACCTTATGAACTTCACGATTTTTATCTGTACCATATGCTTCGTGCAGGATTTGAACCGGAGAAAATTTACAGGCTGGCATGTGAGACTTTTGAAGGAATGTATGATAAGAAGACAATATTTAAATGGCTGAAAACTTTCTACTGGAGATTTTTTGCACAGCAGTTTAAACGTTCCTGTCTGCCGGATGGCCCGAAGGTAGGAAGCGTTGCGGTTTCACCGAGAGGTGATCTGAGAATGCCAAGTGATGCAAGTGCAGGAGTATGGCTGGAGCAGCTTGAGAATATGGATATTTATAGCAATCCTCGTAAATAATGCATTATTTTAGAGGATTGATATAGAATCACAAAGCGGAGAACGATCAATTGTTCTCCGCTTTTTTCAGTGCTGTTTCAATTGCATTCAAAAGAATCATGGAAGTATACTTCTGATCTTCGGAATATTGGATATTTTCCAGCGACTGGGAGGTATAGATCTGGCTGGCCAGTGATTCCAGAGCCGGTTCCATGAGAGGAAACATGGCTGCAGTGCTTTCACTTAAATTTACCAGACGGATGGAAGTTACCCTGTCAGAGTCAACGGTTACTTCCAGGTCAAAGGTATTTTCATTCAGGTCGATGGAGGAAGTATAAATTCCCGGTTTGTACCGGCTTTTGGCATCGGCTGAGGTACTTTTTTTCTGACCGGGTCCAAACATGAAAAAAAGTACAATAGCCAGGATGACAGCAAGAAGGAGGAAAATGCCGGTGTATATAACTTCCTTCATATGTAGGACTATGATTTTTGTTTTTGCACTCATGGTACACGCCTCCTGGATGGTTTTGTATATTCTATTACAGAAGTACTTAAATTATGATATACTGAAATAATGAATGTTGAGTAACTGACAGTAAGGAGAGAAGAATGTCATTGCAGTTTATAATCGGCAGCTCCGGAGCCGGAAAATCATATTTTGCATATAAAAGGATTATTCAGGAATCACTGCAGCATCCGGAGAAAAATTATTATGTGATCGTACCGGAGCAGTTTACCATGCAGACACAGAAGACGCTGGTGGAAATGCACCCGGGAAAAGGAATCCTGAATATTGACATCCTGAGCTTTGAACGTCTTGCGTACCGTGTATTTGAAGAAACCGGCGGAGATAACAGAAAGGTTCTGGAAGATACGGGAAAAAGCATGGTGCTGCAGAAAATGGTGCAGCAGCACAGAAAGGAACTTGCCTATCTGGGAAGTCAGATGAACAAGCCGGGATATCTGGATGAGGTGAAGTCTCTGGTGTCAGAATTTATGCAGTATGATATCAGAGAAGAGAATCTGGCGGAAATGAAAGAGAAGGCCAAAGATCAGCCATTACTTGAAATGAAGCTTAAGGATGTGGGAATCCTTTATCAGTCATTCAGGGAATTTCTGAAGGGGCATTATATGACAGGGGAAGAGGTGATGGATGTCCTGCTTAAACAGCTTCCTTTTTCCGAAAAGCTTAAGGGAGCGGAATTTCTCTTTGATGGATTTACCGGATTCACGCCAATTCAGGTCAATGTGCTCAGGGAACTTCTGGTCATTGCTGACCGCATAAATGTTACTGTGACTATGGATGAACGGGAGGATGCTTTTTCTCCGGGAAAACCTTATCAGCTTTTCTTTATGAGCAAACAGATGATACGGACACTTGCAGGGCTGACCAGAGATCTGGAGGATCCGGTGTATCTGAAACCATCCGGACAGTCCCGGTTTGCACAGGCACCTGCCTTACAGTTTCTGGAGAAAAATATCTTCCGCTACAGAAAGGGCGTATATTCCAAAGAGCAGCAGGAGATAAAGATATTTACTGCTCCATCCCCCCTGGAAGAAATGCGGGAGGCTGCCCGAAGGGTGTCAGAACTTGTGCGTACCTGCGGATACCGTTATGGTGAGATTGCAGTGATCACAGGAAATCTGGAAGAATATGCAAGACTTGCAGCACAGGTATTTGAGGAGGCGGATATTCCATATTTTATTGACGAGAAGCATTCGGTACTGATGAATCCTTTTGTGGAGTATCTGCGTGCTGCCATGGAGATGGCAGTGCAGGGCTTTCCTTATGAGAGCGTTTTCCGTTATCTCAGATGCGGGATGTCAGAAGTTACCAGAGAACAGGCTGATAAGCTGGAGAATTACGTGCTGGCGCTGGGAATCCGGGGATATAAGAAATGGTCTGAAAAATGGGTTCGTGTATACAGAGGAATGGAAGCGGAGAAGATACAGGAACTGAATGAGATCAGAGAGATTTTTGCAGAAGAAGTAAAGGAACTTGCACAGGGATTTGGTTCCGGGAAGAAGACAGTGGAAGAGTACTGCCGGATTCTCTATGAGTTTATCCAAAAAAGCAATGTCTGGCAGAAACTGAAACGACAGGAGCGAAAGTTTAAAGAGTCAGGCGATAAAGCAATGGAAAAAGAATATAACCAGATTTATGGAATTGTGATGGACCTGCTGGATAAGATGGTTGAGATTCTTGGCGAAGAAACGGTAAACAGACAGGAGTTCCGACAGCTTCTGGAATCAGGACTTTCGCAGGCAAAGGTTGCATTGATCCCGCCGAGCGTAGATCAGGTGATGGTGGGTGATATGGAACGATCCCGTTTAAAGGAGATTAAGGCGTTATTCTTTGTTGGCGTGAATGAGGGTAATATTCCAAAGAGTACACAGACAGGCGGAATCTTATCAGAGCTTGACAGAGATTTCTTTCAGGAGCAGGGAGTGGAACTGGCACCGGGACCTAAAGAACTGATGAATATGCAGAGGTTCTATCTGTATCTGAATATGACGAAACCGGGAGAAAAGCTGATCCTTTCCTATAGTGATACCAATGCAAAAGGAGAAGGCATAAGCCCGGCATATCTGATCGGAAGTATACGCAGTCTGTATCCGAAGCTGAAAATTGAGGGTGGAGCCGGGGTCAGACCCCATAAAAATTCTATAAACAATTATTGTTATCCGGAAAATCCGGAAGCTGGGATTGATCTGTTTCTGGAGAAGCTGGTACAGGAGACAGAGAAAGAACATGAGGATATTCTGGAGCAGGCAGATGAGACGGATGCAGTGTTTGGAGAGCTTTACAGCTGGTATCTGCGGAATCCGGAATACAGAAGCAGAGTACAGAAGCTGGTACAGGCGGCTTTTGCCGGAAAACCAAAGGACATTATCAGCCAGAGTGTAGCGAAGGCATTATACGGAGATGTTTCACCTTACAGTGCTACCAGACTGGAACGTTTTGCAGCCTGTGCATTTGCACATTTCCTTCAGTATGGAATGAAGCTTACCGAGCGTGTGGAATATGAGTTTAAACCTATGGATATGGGAAATGTTATGCATGAAGCGCTGGAAAGCTTTGCAGAAGAAGTACGAAAAAGAGGCATGAAATGGACAGAGCTGACAGAACAGGAACGGAATGAGATTGCGGACCGGTGTCTGGATAATATTGTGGCAGATTATGGAAATACGGTGCTCAAAAGCAGTGCCAGAAATGAATATATGATCGAGAGAACAAGGAGAATCCTCAGAAGGACGGTATGGGCACTTCAGAAACAACTGGAACAGGGAGAATTTCAGCCGGAAGGCTTTGAGGTAACCTTCGGGGGAGGAAGAATTGACAGAGTAGATATTATGGAAGATCAGAATAAGGTGTATGTGAAGGTGATTGATTATAAAACCGGAAATACATCCTTTGACCTGGTTTATCTGTATCATGGCCTGCAGTTACAGCTGATGATCTATCTGGATGGTGCCTTGCGTGTAGAGCAGAAGAAATATCCGGATAAAGAGATTATTCCTGCGGGAGTTTTCTATTACAATATCAAGGATCCTATGATCCAGGAGAAGATAGATGCGGATGTGGAAGCAGTCAGTGCAGGTCTTATGAAAGAACTGAAGATGAATGGGTTGGTTCAGGCAGATCCGGAGCTTGTGTACAGGATGGACAGCAGTCTTGGTTCCATTCCTGTCGCATTTAATAAGGATGGAAACTTTCGCAAAAATTCTTCTGTGGCAGACAGAACACAGTTTGCAGTTCTTGGACGGTATGTAAGGACGAAGATTGAGAAGATAAGAAGTTCTATTCTGGAGGGAGATGCGGAGGTTTCTCCCTATGAGCTCGGAAAAAAGAATGCGTGTACTTATTGTCCGTATATGACGGTATGTGGATTTGACCGCAGGCTGTCAGGATATGAATTCCGCAGACTGAAAAACTTCTCTGATGAGGAATTATGGAAAGCATTTGACAGGGAGGCAGAATAAGATGGGCGTACAGTGGACAAAGGAGCAGCAGGAGGTTATACGGCTGCGGGATAGAAATATTCTGGTCAGTGCGGCAGCCGGGTCCGGAAAAACGGCAGTACTGGTAGAACGTATCCTGAGTAAGATCACAGATAAAGAACACCCTGTAGATATTGACAGACTGCTGATCATGACATTTACAAGAGCGGCAGCAGGTGAAATGAAAGAGAGGATCTCGGCAGCTATTGAAAAAGCACTCTGTGAAGATCCCGATAATGAGCATCTTCAGAGACAGACAACCCTGCTTCATACTGCACAGATTACAACTATTGATGGTTTCTGTGCCTATATTATCCGGAATTACTTTCATCTGATCGGACTGGATCCGGGATATCGGACGGCAGATGAGGGGGAACTGAAGCTTCTGCGGGGAGATGTTGTGAAAGCGTTGCTTGAAGAATATTATGCCAGGAAAGATGAAAAGTTTCAGAAATTCGTGGAATGCTTTGCAACGGGAAAGTCAGATGAAAATCTGGGAAACCTGATACAGAAATTATATGAAATGGCTATGAGCAATCCTTTTCCGCAGGAATGGCTGTCCGGCTGTATGGATGATTACAGGATTGATTCCCTGGAAGAGTTAAGAGAGACTGAGTGGATGAAAATGCTCTGGGATGCAGTGAAGGATGAACTGCAGGAAGCGAAGCTTCTGGTGCAGGAGGCTCGAAGAATATGCTCAGAGCCGGATGGTCCGTATCTGTATGATGAGGCACTGAGCAGTGATCTGCTTCTTATAAGGAGTCTGCAGGAGCTGGCAGAGAAAAGAGATTATAATGGAACTGCAGAAATCCTTATGAAACCCTCATTTGCCCGGCTGAGCACAAAGAAGTCTGCGGATGTAGATGAACAGAAGAAACAGAGAGTGAAAGATCTCCGGGATGAGGAAAAGGGGATTCTGAAGGAACTGGGGCAGCGATATTTCCAGAGTACAGAGAAGGAACTTCTGGAGGTAATCAGATATATCAGAGGTCCAATAGAGATGTTAGTCGAGCTGACAGCAGAATTTAAAGAGCAGTTCGGAGAGGCAAAGAGAGAAAAGAATATTCTGGATTTTACGGATATGGAACATTTTGCCTTGCAGATACTGATGACGAAAGAAGGGGAAGAAATCCATATGTCTCAGGCTGCGAGAGAGCTATCCGCAAAGTATGATGAAGTCCTGGTGGATGAATATCAGGACAGTAACTTAGTGCAGGAGCTTCTGACAACAGCAGTATCCGGGTGGATCAACCAGAAGAAAAATATCTTCATGGTAGGAGATGTAAAGCAGAGTATCTATCGTTTCCGTCTGGCAAGGCCGGAGCTTTTCATGGAAAAATATAAAAGTTATTCCACAGAAGAAGCACAGGAGCAGAGAATTGACCTGCACAAAAATTTCCGGAGCAGGGAACAGGTTCTGGAGAGTGTAAACTTTATTTTCCGGCAGATCATGGGGGAAGACCTGGGAGGGATTACCTATGACAAAGATGCAGCCCTTTATCCCGGAGCTTCTTTTCCGGAAGGAGAGTCAGAGGAATTTGTAAAGACAGAAGTTCTTCTGGTCGAGAGAGACGGAGAAGAACTGTCTGATGTACAGGACTATGAAGACGCAGGTGCATCGGGAAGCCGCAAAGAAATGGAAAATCAGACCGGACAGGAACTGGAAGCACTGGCCATTGCACAGAGAATTAAAGAAATTGTGGGAAAAGAACAGATTGTAGATAAAGAGACGAAGGAATACCGGCCTGTGGAATACGGGGATATTGTAATCCTGCTGCGCACTGCCTATGGATGGGCAGAAACCTTCAGGGAAGTGCTGGCGTCTCAGGGAATCCCTGTATATTGTACATCAAGAACCGGATATTTCTCTGCAACCGAGATTGTGACTGTATTGAATTATCTGAAGGTGTGTGACAATCCGCTGCAGGATATTCCGCTTATGGGAGTGCTTCGTTCACCGATCGTCGGATGCACTTCACAGGAACTGGCAGAGCTTAGAATACAGTATCCTGATGGTCTGCTCTATGAGAGTGTTTCGGCATATGCAGGAGAAAATGAAATCCCCGAAAAAGAACTGGATCCGGATAAGCTGAAATCTGAATTGTTAAACAGTAATCTGCGAACAGATGAAAAGAATTCTCTGAATATTAAATTAAAAGGATTTCTGAGTCTTCTTGAAAAGGTAAGAAATATGGCTGCATATACGCCGGTCCACGAATTGATCCTTTATGTGCTGAAAGAAACCGGGTATGGAGATTATGCAAGGGCACTTCCGGGAGGGGAGCAGCGTTTTGCAAATCTGACCATGCTTGTGGAGAAAGCTATGGACTACGAGAAGACAAGCTACAGAGGTCTGTTTAACTTTGTCCGTTATATCGAACAGCTACAGGCGTATGAGGTGGACTATGGAGAGGTTAATCTGACAGGAGCGGGTAATACAGCAGTGGAGATTATGACGATCCACAAGAGTAAGGGACTTGAATTTCCGGTAGTATTTGTGGCCGGTATGGGAAAACAGTTTAATTTTCAGGATATGAATGCAGGTCTTTTGCTTCACCCGGAACTGGGAATAGGGGCGGATGCTATCATACCGGAGAAACGAGTGATCGCATCTTCACTGAATAAGCAGGTGATCAGAAGACAGCTTCTGAAAGAGAGTCTGGGAGAGGAACTGAGGGTACTTTACGTTGCCATGACAAGAGCAAAAGAGAAACTGATCCTTACAGGAACAGTTGGAAAGCTGGAAAAGCAGATGTTGTCGCTGTCGCGTTTTCTGGATGAGGAAGAAGAACTGCTCCCACTGGGAACCAGAATGAAAGCAAAGAATTACTGGGCTTTTGTACTGCCTGCGCTGGTGCGGCATCGGGCCATGAGTGAACTTCTGTGGGAATATGGAATCCTCATGAAGAAACAGCCGGGGATTTACGATGATATCTCTGAGTTTGTGATAAAAAAGATCACTGTCCGTCAGATGACAGAAAAGGCAGTTCTCATCCAGGCAGGAAACCAGATGCAGGAGGAATATCTGAAGAACTGGGATGAAAATAAAGTGTATGATGAGGCTGTGAAAGAAGAGATAGAGAAGAGATTTTCCTTTGCATATCCGTATAAATATCTGGAAGATATTCCGGTTAAAGTCAGTGTTTCGGATCTGAAAAAGAGAAGCTGGCATGATGAAAGTGAACTGGAAGAGAATATCAGTGTGTCTGCCGAAGAGCAGGAGGAAGAACAGGAAGCGCCGGTTCCCGCATTTATGGCAGAGAAGCAGGAAGAGTATAAGGGGGCTGCCAGAGGCACTGCTTACCACAGAGTAATGGAATGTCTGGATTATGCAGAAGCAGATACAGAGGAACAGCTTCGGGCTCAGTTAAAGAGACTTCTGGAGAGCCAGAAAATGACAGAGCAGGAAGCGGAATGTATCCGGATCCGGGATATCAGGAGGTTTGTAGAGTCCGGGCTGGGGCAGAGAATGAAGAAGGCTGCTATGAAAAAACATCTTTACAGAGAACAGCCTTTTGTGATCCAGAGAAGTGCTTCTATGCTCGATGATGAGTGGAAGAACGAAACAGTGCTGGTGCAGGGAATTATCGATGCCTATTTTATGGAAGAGGATGAGATTGTTCTTGTGGACTATAAAACGGATAGAGTGAAGAGAGGACAGGAACAGAAGCTGATCGATCTGTATCATGTGCAACTTGAGGATTATGCCCGGGCATTGGAACGGATGACGGGGAAAAGAGTGAAGGAGAAGATCATTTATTCGTTTACATTGCAGAAAGAGATATTGCTGTAAGCGGAATAAATATATTATTGTGAATTCAAATATCCGGCAGGGATAAGCGCGTGTTATACGCGCCACCCTGCCGGATATTTGTTTTTCAGGATCTGGTTGACCAGTTTACCGAAGCCAATGGGATATCCATCTGCACAGAGGAGATGCCAGCCTTTTTTGTGAGCTGCTTCTTCGGGTTCGATATTTAAGGTTTCGCCCTTTAAATATCTGGTAATCCTTTCATCAGAAGCGGAGAGAGAGATGACTGCTTCTGCTTCATTTTTGCGGATCGCCAGTGCAAGTGGCTGAGACGGCTCGAAGCGGTTTTTCTTCAGGTCACCGAGATAGAGACCGTTTCTTAAGAAGGTGATGCCGCGGAAGTTGTGGGCAACAGGGGGAAGATAGTAGGCTTTATCACCGCGGATTTCCACACGTTCCCAGTCAAACGGCTGGCCACAGAGAGTTTTCAGACCGATTTCGTTCAGAAATTCCTCAATCAGTGGAAATGCGTTTTTGTCCGGTTTTGTGTGAGGACGGGAGCTTTCCTTGATTGCCTGTCCTTTTTTACGGAAGAGCGCAAGGAAGTGTCCCTCTCCATTCATTTTGTGTGGGAAAATCCGGATGCATTTGATAAGTTCAGGATTTTTGTTTCCCCATTCAGGAACTCCATGGGAGAAGCCTTCATAATCTTCCATTTCTGCCAGTTCCATGTCAGGACGGTTTTCCAGAAGCCAGGAAACAGTTTGTTCGTCTTCTGCAGGCGCGAATGTGCAGGTAGAGTAAAGCATCAGTCCGCCGGGACGGAGCATATCGGCTGCCTGGAGGATAAGCTCTTTCTGGATTTCGGAAAGCTCCATGGATTTTTCGGGAGTCCAGTCTTTGGCAAGGGCTTCTTCCTTACGGAACATTCCTTCTCCGGAGCATGGAGCATCCAGGATGATCTTGTCGAAGAATTCGGGGAATGCTTTGGTTAACTTTACAGGTGTTTCGTTTGCTACGAAGACATTTGGGATGCCGAAGAGTTCCAGGTTGCGAAGGAGGGCTCTGGCGCGGGAAGTGCTGATATCGTTTGCTACCAGAAGTCCCTGTCCCTGAAGTGCTGCGCCTGCTGCAGTTGCCTTGCCTCCCGGAGCTGCGCAGAGGTCCAGGACTCTGTCACCCGGCTCGATGGGAATGCGGGAGGCGGGGGTCATGGCGCTGGGTTCCTGAAGGTAGTAGAGGCCGGCCTGATAGTATGGGCATCTGGATGGACGGATGTCTTCATCGTAGAAGTAGCCGTTTTTGACCCATGGGATCTGACGGATTGGAAATGGAGACAGGTTTTCGAAGTCTTCGCAGGTGATTTTGGAGGTGTTTATGCGCAGGCCGTAGGTTCGGGGGGCGCTGAAGCTGGAGATGAAAGCCGGGTATTCGTTGCCGAGCATTTCCTTCATTCGGGAGAGGAATGCGGGGTGGAGTTGTGTTGTATTTTCGTTCATGGTTGTGTAAGTTTCCTTTGCTGTAGTTTAGTCGAATGTTTATAGATAGATATCATGGTAATTATAAATGATAATGGATTTTTGCTAAATAGTATTGACAAAATGATATTATACATCATATAATATCGTTAACAAAACAATATTGATGTTCTGTATAGTATATAGTCTCCGGCAGGATTACAGAGATAATGATATTTATGCAGAGCATAATTGAAACAGGAGAGTGAGCATATGGTTTTTAATACGGGTGCTGCGCTTCTGGATGCGGTTGTTCTGGCGGTTGTTTCTAAGGAGAAGGAAGGGACTTACGGATATAGGATCACGCAGGATGTGCGTGGAGTTCTGGATGTTTCGGAGTCTACTTTGTATCCGGTGCTCAGGAGGCTGCAGAAGGATGATTGTCTGGAAGTTTACGATATGGCGTATGCAGGACGTAACAGGCGTTATTATAAGCTGACGGACAGAGGTGCTGCGCAGCTGGAGTTTTATAAAGCTGAATGGAAAATTTATGCATCCAAGATAAGCGGGATGTTTGAGGGAGGAATAGGATGATGGACAGGGCGCAGTTTATGCAGGCGCTGGAGGAGCTGCTTGCTGATATTTCCGAGACAGAGAGGCAGGATGCCCTTGATTTTTATAATAGTTATTTCGATGATGCAGGAGCTGAGAATGAAGCTTCGGTGCTCAGGGAACTTGGAAGTCCCGAGAAGGTTGCAGCGATTATCAAGGCGGATCTGAAAGGTTCGGCAGGAGGCTATGAGTATGGAGAATATACGGAGCATGGCTATGAGGATGCCCGAACTAAAGAGAGAGGACAGATGCCTGAGAAGTATGGAGAAGAGTCGGGAACAGGGAAGCGTTTTTTCAGAAAGGGGAATCAGGCGGTGCTGATCCTTGCGGTGATTCTGCTGGTTTTTATCTCTCCCTTTGTTAAGGGGGCTGTTGGTGGGATTCTGACATTTGCAGTTGGAATCTTACTGCTTCCGTTCTGGCTGATCGTTGGATTGGGTATAGGCGCTGTGGCTTTACTGGTTGGCGGGCTTGCAGCTGTTGTGGCTGGAGCAGGGCTTTTGACTGTAATGATCGGAACCGGGATCATGACAATAGGAATTGGATGTCTTATGATTGCTCTGGCAATCCTTATGGTATTGGGGCTGATCAGTGTCGCAGTACGTATTGTGCCGAAGTGGTTTCGGAAGATTACCGACTTTTTTAACAGGGTGCTTTACAGAAAGAGAAAGGAGGCGGTTAAATGAAGAAGTTTACAAAAGGAATGTTGATCGCAGCGGGGATTTTTGGTGCTGTGGGAATCGGGCTGACAGCTGCCGGTGGTGTTATGGGAGCCAGTATGTCGGAACTGACAGGGATGAAAAGCCTGAAAAGGGTGCTTCTGGTGGCAGATGGGGATGGTAACTATGATGACAGCGATGACTATGATGATGATTATGATGATGATTATGATTATGACGACAGTGGTGATTATGATGACAGCGATGATGATGACGATAGTGAGGATTATGTCCGCGCTGTTGATGAGGATGAGGAAGATGGCACTGTATATCAGCTGAAGTATCAGCCCGCAAAGCTGGATATAGAGCTGAAGTACGATGATCTGATCCTGGAAGAGGGTGACAGTTTCTGTGTCAGAGTTTATGATGACAGTGGGAAGAATGTGACAGTGAAGGAGAGTTCAGATACTCTTAAGGTCAAAAGCACAAAAAAACTGTCTAAAAACAGAAAGGTGTGTATCTCCTATCCGGAAGATGTTAAGCTTCAGGAGCTGGAGATTGAGATGGGTGCAGGTACTGTTTATCTGAACAGAGATATTGAGACAGAGAAGCTGAGTGTGGAGATGGGAGCCGGGGAATTTGAAAGTAAGAATCAGGTGACCGCAAGGGAGGCAGATTTGGAAATCGGAACCGGAAGTATGACATTTGCAGATCTGAGCGCCAGGAAGACAGATGGAGAATGTGGTCTGGGTGAACTGGATTTGACACTGACCGGTACGCAGGAGGATTATAATTATGATCTGGAATGTGGAGTGGGAAATCTGGATGTAGGTTCTGATTCCTACAGTGGACTTGGACGGGAGAAAACCATTTCCAATAAAGGCGCAGACAGGAAACTGGATCTGGAGTGCGGTATGGGAAATATATCAGTAGATTTCTCCGGGAAAGAACACAGAGATTTGCAGATATCCTGAAGAGCATATACTCTGACGTGCAGAAATAAAAGTAGTATTTAACCGAATCAGGAAGTTATTCGGTGTAGAGTAAGTAACGAAGCGGATGATTTTATCTGCTCGACTAATCTGAGTTTAAGGAGGAAATGGAACATGGGTGACAAACGTTTATACAAATCATCAGAAAACAGTATGCTTTGCGGTGTATGTGGAGGAATCGCAGAATATTTTGATATTGACCCTACGCTGGTGCGTCTGGCATGGGTGATCCTTACCTGCTTTGGCGGTGCGGGAATCTGGGCATATATCATTGCGGCAATTATTATTCCCAAAAGATAACAGAATCTCAGGATCCAATCTGTAATAGACAGAAGTTTAACCGAATCAGGCAGGCAGCGAAGCGGATTGCGAATATCCGTTTGAAGAAATACAGTGAAATACAGTATAAAAATTAAGAAAACAGCCCATACTCCAAAGAAAAGGAGTGTGGGCTGTTTTGGATAAAGAAAAGGAAATAAAAGCTTATCTTGATGGAGAATTATTGCCGGAGGTCAGAATGAAGTATGAAATTGCAGAGGAAATGGGACTGCTGGACAGAGTATTGAGTGATGGATGGAAAAGTCTGTCTGCGAAAGAGACCGGAAGGATTGGAGGGTTGATGACGAAACGAAAAAAAGAGAAACTGAAAAAATAAATGAATGATATGGGATAAACATATAACGGAATAAACTTGTTCTCCGGGCGATGATGCTGTAAAATTAGAGTAAGTAGCGAAGTGGATAATTTTATCTGCTATAAATATGGGAGGACAATAAAATGAAGTTAGGTATTCTGGGAGCAGGAGGCATTGCTTCTACTATGGCGAAAACAGTGGCAGAAATGAAAGATGTGGAGGCGTATGCGGTTGCTGCCCGTGATCTGGGACGTGCCCGGGAATTTGCACAGAAATATGAAGTAAAAAAAGCATATGGATCCTATGAGGAAATGCTGGCAGATGATGAGGTTGAACTGGTTTATATCGCCACTCCTCATTCACACCATTATCTGCATGCAAAAATGTGTCTGGAAGCGGGAAAGCATGTGCTTTGTGAAAAGGCATTTACTGTAAATGCAGAGCAGGCACAGAAATTATTTGACCTTGCAAAAGAGAAAAAGCTTCTGATCACAGAAGCAATCTGGACGAGATATATGCCGTCCAGAAAGATGATCAACGATATTATTGAAAGCGGTGTGATCGGAGAAGTTACGGCAGTTACCGCGAATCTCAGCTATACAGTAAGTCATGTGGAACGTATCCGTAAACCGGAGCTTGCAGGAGGTGCTCTTCTGGATGTAGGCGTATATCCGATCAATTTTGCCTCCATGGTGCTTGGCGATAAGGTAAAGGATGTAAAGGCTACTGCAATCTTTCAGAATGGAGTGGATATTCTGGACAGCATTGCCATGGTGTTTGAGGGAGAACGCATGGCAACCCTTCAGTGTGGAGCAAGAGAAATCTCAGACAGAATGGGAAGTATTTTCGGAACCAGAGGATATATGCAGGTGCAGAATATCAATAATCCGGAAAAGATTACAGTGTTTGATACCGAACATAAAGAAGTGGCTTCTTATGTTGTGCCGGAACAGATCTCAGGATATGAATATGAGGTAGAATCTTGCATGGAAGCAATCCAGGAAGGAAAACTGGAGTGTCCGGAAATGCCTCATGCAGAGACAATAAGGATTATGAAAATCATGGACGACATCCGTAAATCCTGGAATTATGAGATTCCCTGTATCGAATAAAAAGTGTGGAATAATCTTATAAAAAAAGACCAGTAATGTTTTTGATATATACCCGAAACGTTACTGGTTTTTCTTTTCTGCTATAATGGAAATGTAACAAAATTTGTGCTGCCTACAGGGTGGAGCAGTAAGGAGACGGCTTCGGAGATTGCTTCAAGGCTTCTGGATGAGGGGATTGATGTAATGAGTGAAGGGGTTCGTGTAGATGCTACAGGATATGGGCGCGTAGCTGTGGATTATGCAGATTTTGTGATTACGGAGATTACCTGTCATGGAAGAGGTGGCAGAGAACTGGCGGGAAATGAATGTGCAATTATTGATGTGGGTGGTCAGGATACGAAAGTAATCCTGGTAGATCAGGGAATGATCCAGGATTTTCTTATGAATGATAAATGTTCTGCCGGAACCAGGAAGTTTCTGGAGATTATGGCGAATCGACTGGGAGTTACCATTGCGGAACTGTTTGACCTGGCAGAACAGATGAAATCAGAAACTGAAAAATGGAAAAAATATAAATTAATTGTAGAAATCAAAAAGACATAACGACTGACGAAGGAATGAATAGGATTCTTAAAGAAATTAAATTGATAAGATATGGAATATTTTTTGGAAGAAACAGATTAATTTAAATTTGCATTTTGGTTCGGGGTCATTAGAATACTTTTAATGCCAGAAATACAGGATCTTTTATAGTTAGTGATATATTATGATAATAGCTGAATATTATTGATTGGAGGAGATTCTATGAAGTCAAAGAAAGTAAAGAAAATATTGTTGATTGCTTTAACGTGTGTAGCAATTTCTGCATCTGTCTCAGCAGAAGCTGCTATGAAATCACAGATAACCATTGAAAGTAAAAATAAGTATGAACAGTTGAAAATTTCAGAGAGCCGTGTGTATGGAGAATACCCAACTGGAGATTATAAGAAGATAATGCTTCTTCCTTCGGTTTCTAAAGTAGAAAAATTTTGTTTTGAAGATAATTTGAATATAGAAGAAGTAGAGTGGATGGCTTCAGTAGATACTGTTCCAGTTTTTGCCTTTAGCACATGTCCAAAGCTTAAAAGGGTAATACTTTCTGATAATGTGAAAAAAATTGGACAAAGTGCATTTATATACTGCGGTGAACTGACGAGTGTTAAACTTCCCCAAAATCTTCAAAGTATAGATTTTTTTGCATTTGCTGACTGTCGAAAACTGAAAACGTTATATATACCTGAAACAGTTACTGAGATAGGTGCTGAGGCGTTCATAAATTGTGATTCTCTAACAGTTCATGGAAAGAAAAATTCATATGCATACTATTACTGTAAGATGAATGGTATTCCTTTTGTAAGTGAGGGAACTGCTTCAAAACCAGAAACAAATCGTCCGTATATAAAATCTGTTGATTCAGATATAGTAAACAAACAAATCTATGTTACAATTGATTTGAGCGGAAAAGTAAAGAATGCAGATGGATATCAATATCAAATATATGATGGTACTAAGGTATTAGCTAATAAAAATTCTGCAAACACAACCTGTATATTAAAAAAAGTGCCGACTATGGGATTTGCCAGAGTCCGTTCTTATACTGTTCAAAATGGTAAAAAAAGTTATAGCAGGTGGTCTAATGAAATGCGTATGCCTCCTGTTAAACTAAATAAAGATAATATAAAATTAATAAAAATTACCGGGAAAAAGAAAACAGTAACCGCACAGTTTGGAAATTTAAAATACAGTGATGGGTTTGATTGCGTACTTAAGAATGCAGATTCAGGAGAAAATATTGTATTAAAAAATCAAAAGAAAAATACAGTTACTTTTAAAAATATAAAACCGGGAGTTTACTATTTGAAAGCGCATGCATATACGTTGTTGAATGGTATTAAACAGTTTGGCGTATGGTCAGATAATAAAAAAGTTGTTGTTAAATAGAAAATTGGAATTATAAAAAGCAGGCGAAAAACTGCCTGCTTTTTATAATGGAAATTTATGCTGTTATTGATGTAGCGAAATCAAGCTGTAATAAATTCAAGCGTATTATACTGAAAGAAGCCGTCAGTGGATGCTAAACCACTGGTGTGGGTAGCATCTTTGACATTGGCATTGCACACAGCGATTAATTTATTATTTTGATCCAGAGCCACTGATTCCAGTTCAAAACTGTTATATGTGCGGCCCTGAGCATCTTTAGCAGGAATATCTGTAACAAATCCAAAATCTGGGTATAAAAGTTTGCTATCATCAAGTTTTTTCAGATTATAATGAAGCAAGGTGTTTTTTGTTGTGATTTTAGTCGTTACTCCACTTACAGTATGTGGATTACTGGTTCCGACAAAAAGCCCTAATTTATTGTGATAGAAAATATCCTGGGATGTAGGCTGACCGGCGTTTACCAGTGTACAAAGATAAGTGGCTTTTACATTTTTTTCATTTTCAAATGTACATTTATAGAGCTTTAATGTTCCGTCAACAACGGACAATAATAAAGCTGTATTTGCCTCATAAAAATAATTAATTGCTTTAAGAGTAAATGATTTATCGTTATCGTTGGGAGTTACTGTATATGTTATTTCCTCATCCTCTTTGTTACTGCTGATAGCAACCACTTTGTTATTTCCTGCGACAACAAAGAATTTTCCGTTAAAACAGCTCATACCGTTGGCATGACCTAATAAACCGTCAGTGAATGTTTTAAAGTGAGATACACCTGCGCTTGTATTCATATAATTTTTACAGTAGCCAAGAACAGCGACTTTATCTTGACTTTGTTTTATAAAATATGGAGTATTGTTTCCGTTAAAGGATACACATCCCAGATTGGTTGTTTCATAGTTGGGATCTACTTTGGTAGGCACACGGGCTCCTGCTCTAAAACCGCATGCAAAAGTATAGGTTTTACCGGAGTAGGTAATGCCTTCCAGTACAGAGAATTTATCTTCTGCGGTTCCATCGGATGTTATAACATTGGATGCAAGCACAAGGTGATTGGCTTTCATACAGATTGATTCAAGGTTGTACTGTTTATATTCACCTGTTTTATTTACATTGATGACCGCACATGGAGTGTATTTTTTACCTTTATCATCAGTAAGATGATAATCAACTACCAGAATACGGTTCTGAAGTGTTGAAAAAGTGTTATTTGTCAGGATAAATAATCCAAATGAAGTGTGATAGTAGATATCCTGGAGCTGTGTGGTATAACCAAAGCCTGAGTTAGTAACTGTGAATGTACTTGCTGCTTTAGCAGCCTTCCAGTCTACAACACTGAAAGTTAATGTCCCAGCATTGCTCTTGTCAGCGTAATGCATAATGATAAATTTCTCGTTAGTTCCGTCAGCAGCAGTGATACCTAATGCGCCTTTTGGACAAATTTCATTGATACTGTACGTACCGAGCTGATTGCCTTTGGTATCCAGTTTTACGATGGTTGTAGAACCGCCGTAACCTTTATGGTCTTCTGCAAGCATATACAGATAATTTCCAATTTTGGTAAGTCCCAGAGCGAACCAGTTCAGATCTTTTTTTACGGCAGTTGCTTTTGTTGCCATGTAGTCAGTCGTTTTGAGTAATGTAGTTTTAAGACCGGTTGTCTTTACGCAATACATATCTGACCCCACAATTGCAATTCCCGCTACGTTTGTTGCACCTTCATCGGGAATTAGTGCATGGTCTACGGGTGTAGCTGAAATGGTTAAAGTTGTTCCATTGAATGTTCCTGGCATAATTTTTTTGCCTCCTTTAAATTTTTGGAATTTGCAAATTCACTTTGTAAAGAGACGTTTTTTCATGATTTGTAAACCGGAAATAAAAAATAAATACAGACAGGAATTATTGTTTCAGAATGATAAAAGATATAGTACTTTATAAACGGGTAAATTTGTTTGTGAAAGAAATTAAGTTAATCGATTATTTCTTTATAATGCAGGAACGGATACACTTCATCTGTCTGATTTTCCGCAGAGCAGGTATTTTGATTTTTCCTATTCACCGATTTTCGATACGAATACAGATGAAGAAATGCAGACTGGAAGTTGTGCTGCTGTGGATATTGTTGATAAGAAGAATCTTCCTGCCGGAAACTATGAGGAACAGGATTCTTTTATTGTAGGAGACCGGATTTATCAGGGACTGGCAGATGCTGTTGAGCCTGTGACTGGAATTACCAATGGTGCAGAAAAAACAGCTCAAAGTTTTCTGGTCAACGGATCTCTGGAACTGAATGAGGATGAAAATAA
>OGZQ01000139.1_pt1 | contig 64609 bp, 98 predicted proteins | sample 1576841 | NCBI WGS metagenome assembly OGZQ01 (sample SAMEA3541527, study PRJEB24748) | human gut metagenome | biome: human gut; feature: human-associated habitat; material: faeces | place: China | collected 2012
ATAGCCAGAGCCATAGCCAGAGCCATAGCCAGAGCCATAGCCAGAGCCATAGCCATAGCCAGAGCCATAGCCATAGCCATAGCCATAGCCATAGCCATCGCCAGAGCCATAGCCAGAGCCATAGCCATCGCCAGAGCCAGAGTATATACTAAGAAACTTTCTTATCTGTTCTTCCATACGGCTACCTCCTCAATGGATTTTATCGCTTCATCTGTACAAGGAATTATTTCTATAACTCCCAAAATAGAGATTATCGGTACAACTAATGTAAATTTACAATCATTAGGTCTTTTCGTTCCCTCAACAGCTAATTGGCTGATAGATGCAGCCCCATGCCAACACCACAATCTTCGGCAGTCTGTCAATGTAACCTCACTACCATTTTTTTCTTTCAATACTCCGTAAAATACGCCCGCTCTGTCTGCTCTAATAATTACTTTTTTCCCAATCATAATTCTATATATTTAAAGATTAATAAATATTGGCTCCCTTCAACGCAACAATACGTGTTTGGCTTTTCAGCGTGCCCGAATTTGACGGGAAGGGAGTATATATAATAAGCGTGTACGGGCGCCTTTCATTACCACCGCATACTTTATACCGATTTAAGACTGTATCGGACGCTTATGTTGTCTTTATGACCTTTGTCTCTTGCGATACGGGTGCCCAAACCGCATACTCTCTACCGTAGGACATTTCGGTGCGAAGAGACAATCACGATAACCAAGCCTATACGGAGTCCCCGCGTTTCCGCTATCCGTAATCCTCGGTTATATTGAAATAAGTCTAAATATCAAATACTTAAACCTTATTTCACATTCAATACGTCAAAGAACTATGTATTTTGCTCCCTCTGCACGACTCGAACGTGCGACCTTCGCTAACCGGAAATTACCGGATACTAAACCTTCGAACAAGTAACCATAGCGATGCTCTGCCTGGCTGAGCTAAGAGGAAGGAGCGTTGTTCACACAACGCGGTTTTAATAGTCAAGGCTGTCGTAATACTGCTTGTTGTTCATATACTCGGATACTACCGCCGACCGTGAGCTGTCGTTTATCCGGCTTCTGATGAAGTCATACTTATCGGAACTCATGCCGGATAATACATCATCGTTGTATTCTACACGGCTGCTGTATATACATCCCGCCATAATTGCTATTATTAGAGCAATCCGAAGAAGCAGGGAAGTAATTCTGTTTAAGTTGTAGGGTTTCATCTTTCCAAATATTTAATCAATGCTGATTTCTTAAATCGAAGAAGTCTGCCGTTTTTTGTATGAGGAATATGAGATATATTGTTATACAAAGTACCAACACTGCACCCAAGAATATTAGCAGCCTCTCCTACCCCAACCCATTCATCCGAACATTCAATCACTGTTTCCTCTACAATCCTTTTCACGTCCTTGCGCATAAGTTTGTACAGTTCTTCTGCTAATATTCTTGCTTCTGTGCGAGTCATAACTTTTTAACGGCTGTAATTGTAATTTCCCATGTTTTCGTATTAATAGACACCTTATATCTCTCTACATCCGGTCTTGGGTCTGCTAACGCGGCTCTATAAGCAACAGCTCTCGCTGAATCGCAAGCTCTGTAATCACTTAGACGTACAGTAAGCGAAGTCCCTGGTTTAATCTTCAAAATATCTTCTCTTGTTACTTTCATACCACTTATTATATAAATTTTCTCATTTTATTTGCTTATATATAGAAAATATACTATATTCGCCGATGTAAAAACAAAAGATAAGCGGCTTTTATAGTTGCTTCTATTTTTTATGCCTTGTTGCTGTCGTTCTTTCGTTCTAAGAACACCGCAAAGATAGTACATTTATTTTGTACCCAAAAGAAAAAGTACAGAAAATATATATATGTTATAAAACATGTTTAGCCAAGGCATAAAAAATAGGTCTAAAATTGGTCTTTGAAATGTTGTACAATCGGTTATATCTAAATTTGTCAGCGGATTATTCCAGATATTTTTAGACGGATTTCAAGATACTTCTTACTTGATACTTCATCATTGCTGATACGGATAGTTTTGACTCCTATGGTCTTGAAGTCCATATCCCTATTGCTGTCCTTGTTTGGATGGTCATACCATGAATGAGACACCCCGTCAACTTCAATAGCGATACGCAATGACGGGATAAAGAAGTCCAAGAAGTATATTTTCCCATTTATGACGAAAGGAGCTTGATGGATGAATTTGACATCATGGGAAAGAAGGAAGGCACCGAGCAAATGTTCATACTTGTTGGCCGAATATTGTAGTTCGTATCTTCTTGTCTCTATCCATTCCCTTTTGCTGAAAGGTAGGTGTGAGAACTTTGATATTATCGCATAATCCTCAATATACTGACTGATATTATGGAGGTCTAACGGAGATTGAACCTCGTTTTTCTTAAACGAATGCTTGTTCTTTTTGTTTTTCTTTCTCATATCAACTAATGTTTATACCTCACCCTTTCTCCCAAGATAATTATTAGGAGGTGGATGAACATTGTTAAACTTCAATTATCCATTTTGTTGCTTTAATACTAAATGCTTCTCCAACATCTTTATTTCATCTCTTATTAGTTATCGTAATACAACGCTTGGGCGCCTGTTGTTAGGTGATAGGAACAGAGCAGGACTTTCTAATAAAAGACATATAGTATAAAACAGAAGAGCCTTTTTTATCTCACGGCTGTCATTGGTTTAATCCAAAGTTCCGCACGGTGGGCACTGATAGAACCGATTGTAGATCCATATAAAAAGAATGAATCCCGTAATAGGTAGCAGCTATCACAGGATTCATCTCATATAATTAGCCCGGAAAGGGGTAAGTATAAACTATGTCATTTGAACAACTGCTACTTGTTACGGCGACAAATGTAGTACATATTTTCTGTACTACAAAATAAAAAGTGAAAAATTATGGATGATGTCACAAAAAGGTTTTTTGAAGTACTTGACAAAGTCGGTATAAGCGGAGCCTCTTTATGCAAAGAGATTCCAGATTTGACCAAACAAAAACTTTCCAATGCAAGGAATGGAAGAAATAGCATACAAATAGATGTTGTAAGCTATGTATGCTCACATTACAATAATATAAACTCTGGATATATATTGACAGGAAGAGGAAGCATGTTCTTTGAAGAAAGCTTACAAGTTGAAAGTTCAAAAGTTAACATTATTTCAGACAAGGAGCAAGATGACATTAAAAAAGATTTAGAGATAGCAGTAACACAACTGGAAGAAGACCGAGATACCATAAAAGTCCTAAAAAAAATAATAAAAAGACAGCTTTCAGAAATAGAAGAACTTAAAAAAGCATTAAAGATGCAATCTCCCGCTTAAACAATAAACAAAAGATAGATGTTATCAAAAAAAAAGCCTGAGTAACAAAAAAATGAAAAATCTAAAAGAAAGACTCATCACTGCTGTAGATAGCATCTTAGTTGAAGAATTAGAAATTTTACACATTTTATACGGCATGCAAATCATTCCCTGTAAAAAGGAGCATACTATGACTAATACATTTGATTTGCGTAGTCTAAATCAAGACTTGTTAAATGAAGAAAAAGGAAACACAAGAGGAAAGAGCAATAGACCGACTAAAGATATTTATCGAATACGCAAAAACGGAATTAAAGGTAATAAAGGGATATAGCTCCTTTGAAACGTATTGCGGATTAGGCAACGGATACATCAGTAATTCGGACAAAAAAGGAAAAAGTAAAGGAACAATAGGAAGCGATTTGATAGCACGTATATCAGATGCTTTCCCTATGCTTAATGTCAAATGGCTATGCTCCGGGAAAGGAAACATGATAGATGATTCTTGGAAGTACGAAGAAAAGATTATAGCCATAAAAAAGATACTAATGTGATACCATTAAATAAAATCATAAAATAACTATTTGATAATCAAAGATATAAGTTTTATAATACAATCCCAAGCGGATCACAGCAAGGGATTACAGAAATGTAGTCCCTTTTTATTTATTATCAGCATTTTATGTAATAATCAATGAGTTAGAAGAACAAATAAGATATGGAATTTGTTTCATTATGGTTCATTCTATTTCATCCTATTTCATTAAATTTGCGGCAAATGTGATACCCTTGTGTGATACCAAATCTTTTAAATTATGAAGTACCCAACAGTGAGATTTGTGTTTGACCGGAAACACACGGCAAGCAAGACAACAAAAGGAACCGTTCAAATAGAAATCTTATTTGAGCGAAAAAGGAAATGGATTAGTACAGGTGTCAGGTTATACTCCGACCAATGGAATGATAAGGCAAAGGTCAAGAATACCGTTCAGTCGGTAGACTTAAACGAGCGCCTTGATGCTCAGATGCAGAACATAAACGAGTTCATCAATAATCTTATAAAAAACAAAGAGGCTTTCAGCTTTGATAAACTGGAACACTTCCTTAAGTACTCCCAGCAAAAAGAAAGCTTCATAGACTTCATAAAGCGCCGGGTAAGCGAAAGAACAGATTTAAGAAAGGGAACTTTAAATACTCACGCTTCATTAATCAACTCTCTGGAAGAGTTTGGCAGAATCGTTTATTTTTCTGATATAACAACGGCCAACATAATGTACTATGATGACTTCCTGCACAAGAAGTACAATAAACAGACTACCGTACATGGCTATCATAAGAGGCTAAAGAGATACATAAACGAGGCCATAAAATACGAGCTTATCAAAGAAAACCCCTATAATAAGCTCAAATTCGACAGGGGGAAAAGCGAAGGGATAAAATACCTAACCATAGAACAAATAAATCAAATACGGAGCTTAGAAATAGCTTCTGAAAGCATTGATAAAGTGAGAGACTTATTCATATTTCAATGTTTTACCGGATTGTCGTATGCAGACCTGTTTAAATTCGATTTCAGCACGGTTATAGAGAGAAAGAAGAAATTCTTTATAAGGGATGCAAGAGTAAAAAACCAAGAGGAGTATTTTCTTATGCTTCTCAAACCCGCAATGGAAATATTGCGAAAATACGATTTCAAACTGCCGGCTATCAGCAATTACCAATATAATTTAAGACTGAAAATCGTTCAAGAACTTGCTAAAATCAAATTAAGCCTTCATTCCCACATGGCAAGACACAGTTTTGCGGTAATGGCTCTGAATATGGGCGTATCAATCGAAAACCTTGCCAAAATGATGGGACATACAGACATAAAAACAACCCAGATATACGCGAAGGTGCTGAACAAGTCCGTACAGGAAGAATTTGAAAAGATGGATAGCAAGTTATAACCGAAACAACCCAGTGGGTTAAATTCAACCCAAAACAAGCGAAACAACCCACTGGGTTATAAAATCATTCTTGTTTTTCCATAAACTCTTTCAATCGGTACAGCCTGTCAATCGCCGGATTGTAAAACGGGTCGGGGAAATGCTGGTTTATATCGTGTATATTCGCTTGTATGTACTTCTTAACATCTAATATATTCTCCGATTCGCTCAACTCTATTTGAGTGGGTAATTGAGCCGTTAAAGCCCAATGAACGATAGCCTTTACACTATCTTCGTCGTATGCGTATTTACTTTCTTGTGCCATAAAATATTTATGTATATATAAAATCAGGTGCAAATCTATTTAAACCCGTTGAAATATCCCATTATTTTATCCGATAATTCACGCAGCCCGCAGCAGATATACGTTTCGGTCATCGTTACGCTGGAGTGCCCCAACATCCGGCTGATAGAATACAAGTCCGCACCTCTTAAATATAAGTTGGTTGCGCAAGACTTCCGGGCGGAATGCGAGGAAATAAACTCCCACTTTTCACCGGTTATATATTCACCCGCCTGATATAGTTTTATCCGCTTATTTATCCCGCACCGGCGGCAAATACTTCTTATCGTATCGTTAAATGTCACGTCCGAAACCTTTCGTTCATTGATACCGTATTCCCGGTTTTCTTTCAATATCCGGAGCACAGCAGGAGCCGCCGGTATCTCCGCTCTTGTTTTTGTTTTTTGGGAAATGTATATCAGTCGTCCGTCTATTATATTATCATCCGTAAAGTTGATGTAGTCCGAATGTCTGGCGCCCGTAAGACAACCTAGTAAAAAGCAGTTTTTTACAGCGCGTTCCGTTTCATTAATCGGATTATACACCAATAAAGTTTTTATCTCGTCATCCGTTAGCCACGTACTTTGCGTAGCGTCCTTTTTTAAGGTCAATATGGCCTCAAAACCTTTTGGAAAAGAATACATATCGCTGTACAGGTTAAGAATTGATTTAAGCATAGCGCAATATGTTTTAGCGCTATTGGTGGCTACTCTTTCATTAAGAGCCTGAACAAAGTTGTACAACCTCGGTTTTGTTATGCTGTCGAATGTACATTCCACTTCGTTAACCTCTTCATACACCCGCAACACCTTTCCGTATTGCGGGTATTTCTTCAAAAACACGTTCTTTAAAGTCTCCATATTATTCACCTGATTTATTATCTTTTGTTTTTCCTATCGCCATGGCAATTCCTATTAAAACAGATGTAATAACCAACGCCGGGCTGATGTTCCATAATATCACTACCAGAACAATTGCCCAAAGTATAAAACCTAAGTACATATTATTTCCTCCTTATATTAAATTCGTTTTGGCAATAAATTTATTCAAATATCACATTCAAGCCAAAACCGGCAAAGTGATTTTCTATGCACCCCGATATAAATTCCACTGCATCAGGGTAACGGCTGTTATTGCAACAACCGAAAGCCCCGAAAGAGCCGCAATAACGCCCTTTGTTGAAACTATCCTTTGTGATGGTTGCTATTACCTTGCCATCTATTTGCAGGGCTGTTTTATCGCCCTGCTGATTTACTGTTACTATAATTGTTTGCATGATTGTTTTATTTTAATTTGTTAATACCTGTATGTTTTTAAGTTAGTAAATAGTTCCCAGCGGCGGCGTCGCTCCGCTTGCTGTCCTCCACGCCGGAATAATTATAATTATAGTATTCCTAGCTCCTTATGTATGAAAGCAAATCACAACAATTGTAGGCACCAGATGGGAAAACAAATCATTTTTGCCTTTTGTGTATTCGCACCCGGATTTTATCACATTGTTTACTTTTTAAATGGTATTATAACCTCTATTCCATTCTTTTATAAATTCTCTATATAATTCGTGTCTTTCTTCATTACTTAAATTATCAGGTGCGCCGTAATCTTTAAGCCACTCATTAAAAAACTCTGAGTTTATATTCATTTCTGTAAAAGGGTTAAAATTGTAGTCGTTCATGGCCTTAAAATTTATCTGATTCATCATTTATAAATTCCTTGATTCTCTCTATATCGGTACCGCTGATAAACAACACGGCACCGAATAACAATAACATAACGCAGAACATGCTATTTTATTTTAAACGTTATACCTTTTGGCAATTTGGAATAGTCAACGTTATTTAAGAAGTCTATAAAAACATCCTGGCTTATCTTGTCTTTATATTCCAACCAGTTAAAAACAACCTCTTTTCTATCATTGTAATATATTACATTATCAACCGATAGCCCGGAATCGAGAATATAAAGTTTAACCGTTTTTTCTTCTTCCAGCTTTGAAAGCTCCTTTTCGCAATCTGCAATGATTTCCGCGCGTTTCTTCTCGTATGCCCGGCGTTTCGCTTCTTCCTTTCTCGCCTTCATTGCTTCAAGTGTATAATAGCCTGTATCTATTCTTTCGTTCATTTCGGCGGCTTCTTCATCCGTGAAGGCTGTAATATGTTTGCGCTCCTTGTCATATTCGTACGGGTTTTCCCACTCATTCCCCGTTAACGATTCCAGTTCTTTAACGGCTTCTTTTGCTTCTTCATTCCAACGGTTAACAATTCCCATCATATAAAGCAAGTATTTAAAATATTGCTTGTCGGACACTTGGCGCAGCGCGTTATATTCTTCTTTTGTTACGCGTAAATAGTCCATAACTTTTTCTTTAGATTCTTTACCTATTAGGTAGAAACCGTTTTCAACCGCGTAAATAGGTGCCCCGTAACAATCGCACAAATGAAGAGATACGAACTTTGAAAACTCCGGGAAATGCTTTAATATCTCATCATGGCAACAACCGCCAGAACACCACACGAAACGCCCGTTTTTTCTCTTTTCGTATATGTCCGCCGTTATGCTCCAACTGCATACTCTGTTATTACATTCGTCTGCTAATTGTATTTTTACATCTATTCTATAAGTTACGCCGTTTTCTACGTAGTTTTTTGATGCTGTATAAGAAAGTTTATTTGTCTTCATAACATTGTTATTTTAGTGTGGATAAATGATTTTGATGTAGTAGGGGCTAACAAGCCCCGTTATTATCAGCCTATAATATAAGGCTCTTTCATGGGAATATATTCCATACCGTTAAGCTGGTATATAGGAAGGAAATTTCTAAACCAACCGTTGCCGGCATCATAAAAACCTTTAAAAACAAAATCACAAGGAGAAGCACTATTAATTATCTCAAGCTCTCTATATCCATATACGTTACTTTCTCCATTTTTCCTGATGAACTTCTTTAACCAGTTCAAGCCCTGAACGCCTTGTTCCTCTGTCAAGGGAATACCGTAACCGTCTCCGATACCTTCCAACCAATCGTAATTGATAACGTCTTTCTGTTCTCTGTTAGAACGGTTCTTTAATAACTGCAATTGCCCCTTAGTGATTACACCAGCTTCTTTAATCTCTGAAAAAATGCTTTCTAAAGTCTTCATAATGCTATAAATTTAAATTGTTAATAATTCAAACTTTACAGCGTGATTAATAGCTTGATAACTGCCTATATACACTATCTGAATGATAGCTGCATACTGCATCATTATAATAAGCCAACGAAATTAATTTGAGGAATATTTGCAGGTGAGAATTTAAAGAAGTACTTTTGCCTCCGCTTGGGGGGGGTACTTCTTTAAGTATTCCCAACCTACGAGGGTCTTAACATTGCCGTGTTAAGGCTCTCTTTTTTATTCCAACACTTAATAACACGCCTGTAAGAACCAGAGCCCTATGTTTATCTCTTTCTTACATTACAAATATACGAATTATTTTGTAAACAGCAAAGAGTATTGCAAAATATTTTCATAAAATACACATGCTATAAAACACACAATAAATACAACACAATACATTATATATCAAATACTTATAACATAAAATACAACCAAAAGAATATGTAAATATATAATACTAAAACAAACGAAATAAAGCTCTGCAATATCATAGGAGCAACCTATATAAGCAATAGAATATATAGATAATATAAATATATATATAGGTTCTTGGCGGAGTATGCGATGCGATAGATTTTATCTATATCACAACACACATACATAGATTATACTTATGATAATATACGCCTTATTAGATGATACGTTTAATAGATTTTATCTATGTAATATGCACATGATATTGATTTTGCTTATTGACGGTATTGGGTGTCTTCGGCTGTGCTGTGATAATCTTTGCTTTATTCCCAAAGCCAGCCACCAACAATAATGTAAATAAATAGAAACTTTACATTATAGGTATAATATAAACAATAACACACTATTATACAACAATTAATACCCATACACCCAGTCAAACAAGCCCCACCCCACCCCTATATTATGTAAAGTATTATGGCGTAGTCACCTCACCTAAAAATTTTTTATTTTCTCCATTTTTCCCAATTTGTAATGATATTTTACAACAAGACAACCGTTGTATATTCGCATTTTGCCCTGCACAGACGATTATTGGGTTATTTTCTACGTTTTAATATGTTTTTATTAGAAAATTTACTTGTTTTATAATCAGATAGTTGTATATTTGCATAATGAAGATAAAGAGCATAGATATATGTATTTAGCCTTTACAGATAAAAGGAAAAAGGTTATTTTCATAAAATGCGCCTATAGGAGCATGCGTTATGTTCTTTTAAACACAAAATTAGCGACTTACAATGAATAGAAGGGAATTAAAGGATTATGTGCTCGGTCTGCTGTCGCAGCATTGTGACGAATACGCCTCTACATTCAGGGATATATCTTTGGTTACAAGCAATCCCGAACGTACAGACAGATACGGCAGGCGTCTTGAAGGATTGTTCCGGGAGGGATATGGTGTTGTAACGAAAGACATTGCCGATTACCGTGTTCCGTTGTATGTTTTTACGGGAAAGATATACGAGTACATGGACTACAATGTGCTCTATGATGCCGTAGACAGGTGGCTTGAGAAAATGGGTGTTGCCGCCCGTGACCGAACTAATAAGATTATGTATTCTTACATGAACCGGATAATAAATGTCATTAGAGACCATGAGCTGCAACCCGACCTTAGCATTATGTGCTTTACTAATTGCGTGGTTGACATGAATACTTTAAAGACTTACCCGCACTCTCCGAAGTTTGACTGCGTGAAGATGTATCCGTTTAAGTATGACCGCAAGGAGATATTCAACTGTCCTACCTGGAGAAGCTTTCTTGGAGAAAGCTGGATACCTACGGAAGAGCTGGACGGCGTATTGCCGGAAAAGCACAAGCGCAGGATATTGCAGATGTTCCTCGGTGCATGCCTTGTCAATAGGAAAAATATAAGCTTTGAATATTTCCTTATATTGCAAGGTACTGGTGCGAACGGTAAAAGTGTTATTTACCGGGTTCTAAAGGATATGTTTGGAGAGGATGAAATACTAAACATAAAGATGAGCCAGTTTGCAAGAGGTGGGGATGAGCAGCTGCGTGCCGCCTACTCTATGTCAAGGAAAAGGCTTATGTACTGCACGGAAAGCAACCGGGGTGATTTCAAGGACATGAGCATCATCAAGGCAATATCCAGCGGAGAGCCTATTGCCTGCCGGGGAATAGGCGGGAATATCACAATGATGCAGAGACCTCCTATTATGCTGTGCAACTCCAATTACCGTTGGCAGCCGAAAGATTTCCTGAACCGTGACGACCCTGACGACGAGAGCATGCAGCGCCGCGCCCTGGTGCTGAACTTTGACAAGACAATACCGGTGGAAAAGAGAGACACCATGCTTGCAGAAAGAATGAAAGCGGAACATGCCGGTATAATGGCTTGGATTGTGAAAGGGCTGTGCGAACTTAAAAAGAACAATTGGCGGATGCCTGAGAACTTGGGCGGGAAGATTGATTTGAAACTGGAACGGATACGGTCGAGTGTTACGGGAAAGGATGGGAAACTTGTGGACGGGAGCATTTCGGAATATTTCAAATACAAAGAGTGCCAGCCGGAAGAATTTGAAGGGAGCGGTTCCATAGAGCTGACATCCTCGGATATATACAAGAACTATGAACGGTTCTGTAAGAAAAATGGGGTTGTCCCGGTGTCTCAAAGGAAGTTGGGTATTGACATGCTTTCACTCGGATACGCACGGGAAAAACGTGCAGATAAGGGATACAGCAATGTCTATACGCTGTGGTGTGGCAACGAGGATATTGTGAATAACTTCATGAGACACATTCCCAATATTGCGGAAGAGGCGAAGACCAATCTGTTTGAAGGTTGGGAATATTCGGACGAAGATTTCCTGAATGAGGATTAAATATGAAGAATGATACGATACTACATATCACAAAAAAAAGAGATTGAAAGAGGTTGTATTCCGCCTGACTGCGATTTTGCAAAGGAAATAGGTTTTACTTCGGACAAGTTTTCAGGCTATTTATGGAAACGTGGCAATGCCATATTAGTTTCTTTAATAATAAGCCGGGAAGAAAGAAGAGGCAACTTTTTACACCTGCTCAATGCCTTAAAGGAAAAGGGATGTGACATTGTCGTCCCCAATCCGAGCAGCCGTATGGCGTTGATATGTGACAGGTTCGACATGGAACTCATGCAACACAAAGGGGAAGAATATATGTTTTACAACAACAAAATAAAAAAATAAGGATTATGGATTTCGGAAAGAGACAAATCGGGAATACTGTTATTCTCAAGTACAAGAAGGGCGATTTGCCCTTCATTAAGGTATCAACCGTAAGCGGAGATTTCTCCGTTGAATATGGGGCAGGGAGCGTGATGTTTATGATGCTGAATAATACTCCATTGGAAGACAAGGTAGATAACCTGCCAATGCTTATAGTGCGTAATGCCCAATATGTTGCCAATTGCATTGATGTGGAGTTACAGGTGGATGTATTAAAGGCAATAGGGAGTGCCCTTGACCGTGCGGATGCTAAACCTATATCTGACGAAGAAGACGCTAAGATTATTGAAGAGGAAAGGCAGATGTATGAAATGAAAAAAGAGTTGGAGAAATAACCATGAAAGCAAAATATTTCAGAAAGATAAGAAGCCAAGTAAAGTGGTACAAGGTATCGCACAGAGAACAATTATTGTTTGGTTTCAGTAACGAGAAAGAAGTGTTGGCTAAATCGCCCGAAAATGCTTGTATCAGATACCATAAGCGTACAGGTGCTTTCATCAACAAAAGGAATCCTAACGACATTACTCAATATTCAGAGATGCTTTCCCGCTTTAAGGTGTGTATAGGTCAGAAAGTAATGTATTTCGATTAAAAGTTAGTAACCATGTTGGAGAATAAATACCAAATACACGAGTTTAATCCGACAATATACCCATTCAGATTGTGGGTAGGAATTAACCCATCATTGGGAGATATGCAGAATAAATTCTATGCCTTGACTGATAAAATGGAGCGTACTGATTTTACATCAGAAGTATTAGGAAATAACACGTTTACTATTGCGACTTGTTATCCTGTCAGCGATAAAAAAAGCGGTTGGATTGGTATATTTTGCGGAATATTCAGAAAAGACAGATTATCCGTTGGGGTTGCCGCCCACGAAGCAAGCCATATCACAGACTTTATATCCGATTCATTTGAATTGGGCGGGTTTAATTTCAATAATGGAGAGGCAAGGGCGTATCTTGTTCAATGGGCTGCTGATTGCATTTGGCAAGTGAAAAGTGGGAAGTTTAAGGATTAGAAGGATACACAACTGCCGGGATTTATTTCCCGGCTTTCTTTTTAGCAGCAAGATACAAGGAGCAATTATTGCATGAAAGTGGCAGATAGAAATGCACTGTGGTGTCCTCTTCCTTTATTTCGTCCTTTTTGATTTGAGTAATGTCTGCTATCATTTTAGTGAGGTCAATCCATTCCTTGCATCCCTCTTTCCCGTCATATTTCTTACGGGCAGCGATAAGTTTACGAAGTTGGTTTTCTTTTGATAGCTCGGAAGCAATATCTTCCTCACTAATACCATCTACCAATATATCATCCTCTTTCTCGCTCTCTTTTTGCCTGCGTTTAATCTTTCTGCTTGCAGAGGTCAAATAGTCCATGAAGTCTTTATCGTCGGACAAAAGGGTATTCATGTTTTTCTTGTTTATCTCCAGGTTATATACCGGATTGTAAAGACCGGAAATAAGATAGGCGTCCTTGTCTTTCCATCCTAACGCTAAAAGGTCGGCAAAAGCCTTCTCTTTTATACTGATTCCCGCTTTTCTGCATTCAGAACCCAACCCTTTGCTGAATGTTATTTTTTCTTCCTTTCCTCTCAACATATTATTATGATTTTCAATTATACAAATACAAAATAACAGCAACATCTTATATGCCACTGGTTCTGATACTCCGAAATAGGGTGATAACCCACCATGCTGTCACAATATGAGCATGGGTAACTGCTCCCCCTATAGGAATAAAAACCGGTAGCTCCTTTGTTCTGGTGTTCAATCCCCCAAAACCACATCCACGCAGAGCCTATTGCAAATCTGGTGAGGGTATTTAGGGAATTGTAAGCAGAATTGGACTTGCCAACTCCATAACTTACCCCATCGGTTTTAATACGTGTGGCAGCAGCCCCGCCATTATAGACCGCCCGCTTAAAATAAGGATTGGCATAAGGTGAATTAAGGCAAGACCTTACGCTATCCTTTATTTTATTTTTCCCGATTCCGGCTATCAGACCGGCTGCAATGGCAGCTTCCACCTCGTACTGAAAACGGTTGCAATAAATACCGATACGTTCCGATAATGTCTTTCCGTGGTCTTCCCTGTTTATAAAAGCAACAACGACATCCCTGTCTTCTTTCCTGTCATACACAGAAAGGGTTTCCGTGTAATCGTAAATTAACTCACGCAACTTACGGAGTACTTCGCTTACGTCCCGCTTTAAATTCTCGTTTGCAGAGAACCGGAACATTGAGGGTTGAATATCATACTTGAATGATATATCTATAATCTCTTTTGCCGCCTGCACAAGAAGTTCCTCCAAATGGCTTTGCATAGATATTTCAGCCTGCAAACGTAATTTTATGAAATCCTTTGCGTCCTGTATCTGTTTTTGTGTAGGTTGCTTCATTGCTTGTCGTCTCCTGCCGGATTATGTTCAACTTCATTATCTGTGGCGGACACCTGCTGGGATTTCAATTTATAAAGAATATCAGCCTGCTGTTCTTCTTTCTTTTCTTTCATAATCCTATCCCAGTCACGAGGATTGCTGTACATCTGAATTTGCTCATTTGCGGTCTGTCGGGACAAGAACCCGTTTTGAACAGCAGCTGCAAGATTTTGTACAAGTTCAGATTCATTTAGATGTATATACGGCTTTATCCAAGCATATACATTCAAATTTTGCAAGTCGATAAGATTTTCGGTTTCCACCCCATAGCCATAAGTGAATATCTTCACCATATCGTCAATGAGATGGTTATATTCTTGGGCATCCTTCATGGCATTTTCAAAAGCAGGAGAATAAAGCAGCTTAATGGCTACACCTGGAAGGTCTCCGCTTCTCACTTCCGGTGGAATTACCGCAAAAGACTGCTCATAAATTAACTTGTATAAAGTATCAAGCTGTTTGGTAAAGGCAGTGGAAACATCTTGCTTGTTAAGATAACCGGCTTCATCATCCGGTCCCATTGATATACACTTTATAGTGCCATCAATCCCGCCCTCTATATTAATACTATCTCCCTCGCCTTTGAAATACATAATCGGGAAAGCGTAAGCTGTATTGTTTTGTGACAATTGCGAGAAAGCAAGTTCATATTGCTCTATGCTGTCTTGTGAAGGAGACCAACAAGCGCCGGCTTCATTTCTGTGATAAGCCACAGGGATAAATGTAAAGCCATGTTCCTGAGAAGATACAAATTCGTATCCGCTTAATCCAAACAAGTTCTTTATCACTTGCTTTATTTTGCTGTACGCCCCTTTCCCTTTTCTAAAGCGACGGAGATATTTCTCATCCCAAACTTCAAGCCAGTCTGTAACTGTATTTCCGTTATTGTCAAAATCGGAATAGGAACGGGCAAACAATGTAAGTTTTCCTGTAACATTATCGAAATGGGGATATAACGTATCTCCTTTCTCAAAAGAAAGGACTTTCCAATAGAAAATTCCTTTTCGGAGATAACCTACAAATGCTGTGTCCCCCGTTATCTTTACGGATTTTGCCGCTTCATACCATGCTATCTCCATGTCCTTTACAGCCCATCCGGTTCGAAACTTAAAAAATGTATCCTTTACTTTTTCATTTTCGGTATCCCCTTCCAACTCAAATTGAATGTCGTTTCCACAAAGATGAACCAGGTGTTTGATTGTTATAATCCTCTGAAACGCAAAAGCACATCTGATAACGGACTCTCTAAACCACTCTTTTGTTTCAGGGTCTTGTCTTAATCTGTCCGGATATACCAATGGGTCATTTATAGCATGTCCGGACGGCTCAAATTCCCTCAAAAAATCCATTTGAGTTATTATCTGATATGTCGGATTGTCTAAAGGCTCATTAACGGACAAGCTGCCAGATATAACCCCTACTGCTTGTTTGTATCCATTTGGCAATATTCTCCGAAACGGACGGCGTACCATAATCTGTCGTGTACTTATATTCTCCATAATCCTTTTGGTTTAGTGTGTTGTTTTCTTATATCAAAAATCTGTCTGTAAATCATAGCCTCTATAAAGTCGGGAGAATGGCCGACGTACTTTTTCATCACTTCCTTTTTAATTAAAGAGAAGCCTTTATCTGTGTCTGCATCCCGGATGGCTTTGCGTTCTTTCATCAGGATATTATAAAGTGTCATATCCGAATATCCGTTTCCTGAAAACTTACGCGACAACAAATCGGGGTTAATCGAAATTTCATCATTCTTAATCTTCTTAACGAGAATATCAGCGCATTGTGATTTCAAGGAAGAATAAATATATTTGATTGATTTTTCATCGGCCTTTGCCATCGGAATTGGAGCTGCCATATTATTAAACTTGACCGCATCCGGGAATTTGCCTTTAAAGTCCTGACCAGGGCCATTCAAGTCAAAAACAAAGTCTTTCTCCAAGACTCCCCATTCACGCAACTTATATGCGACGCATTCTTCCGTCCGCTTGGAGTTATCCCGGCTTACATATACATCCTCGATATGGTTCCCAATCCAAAGCCACAAGACAAGATTATCTCCGCCTTCATACGCAATATCACATGATACCCTTCGCTTATTATCTCCATATTGGGCGGAGTTGTTGAAGAAACGCTCCATGTGTTCGATTTTAAGAATATCGTCGCCGGCCGCTTTAAAATTCCAATTTCCTTCGAGGTCGCGAGCGCGGGATTCTTCATCCTGCTGGGCAAGATTAGCCGCATAATTTGAGTCAGCCTCAATCAATTTGATATTATCCTCCAAACGTGCCCGTATAAAAACGACTGACTTGACAAACATTGTTTTCTTATTAAATCCCAATTTTTTGTAAGCATCATTCCAAAGAGGGTCTATGATGGATTTACATTGTTCATATACCTCTTCTGGCGTGTCTCCCCAAAATATATTATTGGGAGAATCTCCATCCATAAAACAATATCTTTTCTTTCCATCGCGTTCTGGCATAGGATTCCCATCCTCTCCTATCCACCAATCTATAAAAACGCGCACCCAGCTATCCGGGTCCGGATTACAAGTACCCCAAAAACGGTTTTTAATACCATAAGCGTTACGGTTGCAAGTGATAAGGTATTTAACCTTGTCATAAGAACAATGGGTTATTTCGTCTATACCGATATAACAGAACTGTTTACCTTGAAAGCGCTTCTTGAAATCCTCAAAATTATCAGAAAAATAAGAAAACCACAGTTTTCCCGCGTTTTCTCCAAAATTCCAAGTCATATCCGATATAGAGCGGTTATAAGTTCCAAATTGGGAGTAAATAAGATACGACGTGTTAATCATATCTCTAAGGTCATCTTTCTCGTTACGCAGAAGAACGGCATTAAAACGTGGATTTTTAATGTCTGGCAAGGATTCCATTAATAAAGTAAATGTTTTTGAACCGCCACGATTTCCTCCCATAATAACAATGTCGGCATCGGAAGCTAATGAGTTCTCCTGCCCGCCGGATTGAGCTATAACATTGAAATCATTTTTCAAATTACGCAACCTGTCTATGTATTCATAACTGAATACACCCTCTCCCTTTTTCGTATATACAATCTTGTCGTGTTCCATAAAAAAAATAAGCCGGCGTATGCAGTATAAATCCACACACTCCGGCTTGAATCACAGCTCTATGAGTTATATATAATGCAAATATACGATTTATTATAAATTTTCTAATACTTTTCATCAAAAAATACACATAAAGCATTGTATTTTAGAAAATATACTATATATTTGCAATACTAAATCATGTGATATGATAAAGATAGACGCTAAGCTGGATGAAAAACAGACCAGCGAAAAAGGGAATTTTGTAACATGTCCGGTGTGCGGGCAAAAGTTGACCGATGTAAAAATAATACACGGTAGCGTATTGTTTAGAACTGTATGCCGAAGATGTCGTAATTTTATCAGCGTCAGAATAGAAGAATAGCAATTTTACATATGCAAGCCTAAGAGCTTATTAGTGCACAAAGCACTGATAGGCTCTTTTTTTTTATAACACAAACTAAATAAACACGATGGAGAAAGAACAAATCTTATCCGAACTGACGACCAGATTAGGACAAACCAGTCTTTCGTCACAGACATTAATGAAGTACATAGAATTGAATCCGGTAGCAGAAGGAATGGAGCCTGATGACGCTTATTATAGCAAGGCGACATCTTTTCTGCAAGGAATGCAAGGGCAGTACAACCATGATGTCGCAACACAAGTTGAGAGTTTTAAGAAAAACTACAAACCTCAACAGAGTTCTCCTGACTCAGGAGAAGGAGCAGGAGATAAAGTCCTTGCCGACAAGCTAAAGGAAATGGAAAATGAGATTTTGCTTTTAAGGGAAGAGAGGGAAGCGGAGAAAAACGCCGCGTCAATCCATGACTTAAAAGCCCAGTCTATGGACTTGTTGAAATCTCAAATTGAAAACGGGGGCAAAAATATCTGTAACGATGAAATCCTGAATATCGCCATATCTGACGTGAAAATCACCAAAGATATGGAAGTGGAAGAAATTGTCAGTTGTGCCAAACGCAATTATGAAAAAAGATACAAGGCGATTTTCGGAAATGGCGCTTCCCCAAGTATCAACCAATATGCAGAAACCGGAGAAGAACAGGCAAAAAGCCGCCGTGAAGCATTCAAAGACCGGCTAAGAGCGCAAGGAAAACTTCCTCGAAAACAATAAACACATTAAAACAGACAAAGAATGAGACAATTAGGAACTTTCAACACTATCAGTCAATCCCGGTCGGGATTTGGCGGAAATTTTCCTGTTTGGTCAAGAGTAAGAGAATTATATCAGGGTGGTGGTATGATTGATGTCGCCGGAATGGGATTAAAGCCTGGTGATATTATACATGCCGGCACAATGGTAAAATTCAATGGAGCAGGCAAACAGGTAGAGGTAATTACAGCAGATGGAGTGACTGGTGTAAAGGCAGTAGTGACGCTTACTATCACTAAAAAGGCATCCGGAAACGGGGATTTGTCTATTGTGTTAGGCGGGAAAAGCTATTCGGTTGCCGTAACAAGCGCATCAGAAAGTACCCCAGAACTGGTAGCTACCAAAATCGAAGGAGCAAAATCTTCTTTTGCAGAATGGGATGTAAAACGTAGTGGGGCTACTGTGACTTTCACGCAAAAAACCGCTGCCCAACTTTACGCATACATGTTTATTCCAGGAAATACCGGAGTAACGGGAGATATTGAGGAAACTGTCAAAGGAGTTCCCGCCGGCGGAAAGCTAACCGATGTCAACGGCCTTGTATTTGAAGACGTATGTATCCCTGAAGGCTGTATCCTTGCAACATGCGCAGTTGTACGCGCAGGCAGAATTTATGCAGACAGGGTGTTCGGTGGTGGCATTCCCAAATCGGTAGAAGCACAGCTGCCTATGATTGAATTTGTGCGTGAATCAGACGAATAAAGAAAGGAGAATAATATGTACACAAGAAACAAAGAATTTTACGACATTGTAGGGAAAGGTCTTGCAGCATTGGGATATACTGGGAATAAACCGCTGGAAGCATGGATTAATGACATGTTTGCCGAAAAATACAATGCGGAACAAACGTTCTCCCAAATGGGTTTCCCGTTAAATCCTAATATTCCTCTGAATCCCACATATGAGCAGATAGAAGCAACAGTCCGTGCATACACGCTGGCTACCTATGTGGATATTGACAGCGACGGCGCAACCAAGTCTACGGACGGAATGTCTCTGCAAATGGGTGGATTGCCAACCTTCAAGCATGAGATTGTACTGAGCCGCAAAATCCTAAGAGAAAAAATGATGCTGATGGATGCTATAGGCAGTACCACTCCGGAAATTGAGTCTACAATAATGGAGCTTCTGTTTAATGGAGTGGACAGTTTACTTGGTGGTAACTACAATACATTCCTATACCAGCGAAATCAGGTTGTATCCAACAAAGGTAAGCTAATCATTGACGCAGCTAACAACCCGCTTGGCATTGCATTGACTATAGATTTCGGCGTACCTAAAAAGAATATCAAAGATTCTATCTGGTATAAGAAGCCGGAAAGCGAAGCGGTGCAGGAAGAAGCTTTGGGTACTACAATAGACCCGATAAAAGTCATGAGGCAGGTAAGACGCGATTCCCAAGAAAAGGATTTTGCCCCTGCTGGTCACTGGGAATGCTCCAAGACGACCTTTGAGGATTTGATTAACCTTCCGTATTTCCGCCAAATGTACACAGTTGCGACACGCCCGGATATTTCCGATAAAGGCATGCAGTTGGCATTTGCTAATCTTGTCCCCGATGAAACAATCAAAGCTTTCATTGAAGCGCGTATCGGTGCCGAAATCAGAATTGTCGATTCAATATCCGTAGTGGAAAAATATGACAAATCTTCCAAAGCTATACAATACAAGAATTTGCAAAGCTTTGAAGAGGGGGTATTGGCGTATGTTCCAAATGAAGACCTGGGTGATGTACAATGCGGACGTCCTATTTTCATGGAAACACCGGGCGCCCGTACGGCATTGTATGACGGCGGCCGCACTCTGATACGTCAGGTATTCAATGATGAAACCATGACGCAGGTAATCAAATCAGAAGTGACCGGATTGGTTGTTCCTAATAAGGTTCGCTGGTTCTACTACTTGAACATTAAAGGTAAATAACCATGAAGGATTCTCAAAATACAAATACTGGCACTACCATAGAGGAATATCTCCGTGGTTGTGTCGGTTTTGAAGTTACGGACAGTGCTATTTCCACCATACTGATTGACAGGGGAATTGCACCGGGGACGGATGTCAGCACGTTGGAAAAACGCCAAAAAGACTTGTGCCGGGCAGACCTTTATATGTGGTGCGCAAGTACACCGAGCGTAACTGGAAGCGTAGAGGATGCCAACGGCGTGTGGAAGCACAAGGAAGGCGGTACACAAAGCTCTGCCTATGACAAGCGCAACCTTCGGCAAATGGCAAATGACATATACGCATTGTATGGAGAGAACGTCCGTAAATCATCTGTCAGAATTGTCAATTTTGGTATGAACATGAATAAAAGGTATCCGCTATGAAAGTAAATAATCCACGCTTCCCGCATACATGCAAAGTGTATCGCATTTCCGGAGAAACATCTTTTGACGAAGGAAGTGAGACTGTATTGTACGAGGGGAAATGTAACAAGTACGGAAGCACAAGCCTTAGGACATTTACAAAAAGCAATGTCATAAAGAGTGATTATGCAATAGACATTCCTGGACTTGTGAAGGGTATCATTGCGGGAGACCTTGTGGATGTTACCGATTACGGTGGAAGTTTTGAATCATGCGTAGTAACGGATTGTTACCCTACGGAGATGGGGACAACGCTGTATTTCAATCTGGCTAAGAATTAGGGAAATGGGAGATAATGCTAAAGTCTTGGAAGATGCTAAGAAGAAGATGAATGTGTTGATACAGAAATCTCTTATCATGGGGGCTAAAAAAATAGCCTCCCAAATAAGCAATGTCATCCGAGAAACAGGCACATATCATAACGTAACCGGGAATACAAGGGGTTCTATCGCGTGGGGGATATACTACAACGGGAAACTTTTACTATACGACACTCCTTATGACAGGGAATTTACCAAAAGAAAAACAATGGTCGGCGGGGAGTTTGATAAGAATACCAAATTCAAGGCTCCCAAAGACAGCAAAAGCTACGCCCATTATTATGGATTTGAAGCGTCGGTTGAATTTCTGAAAGGTTATTATAATCCCATTGCAAAAGGAATAAGCATCGTATTTGTCGTAGGAACTCACTATGCAGAATATTTGGAAAGCAAAAAGGGACTGATTGTTATGAGTGACGCATATCAGTTTGTAAAAAATAGCGGTACAAGCTTAATTGGTAAAAGCGCTTTTAACAGTTCATCGCTGGCTCCTTTTAGCCCTATAAACTCTGCACCAAATGAATTATCATTTTAGCTATGGGGTACGAACAGGATTTTAAATACAAAGACGCACTTAAATCATTGTTTGACGCAGCAAAGACGGTAAGTGAGAATGTGTTCACAAATGACCGTCCTGCTGCTGTGCCTAAGCAAATGGATAATTTCATTGTGGTGTCATTGCCCGGCTTGTTGTCTTCCATGACCTATGGCAGCGGATTTGGGAATATCCGTACCTATTGCACCATTGAAGTGTATGTCAGACAGAAAAAGGGAGGTGCGGAAGATTTGGGACAAATGGACGCTATTGTAGGAGATATTCTTTCCCTATTCCCTATCAGCGACAATTTCATAAGTGCCTCAAACCCCAAATTAACCTTGAAAGGAAATGACGGATTAGGGTTCAGCGCAACATTGATAAGGACTGACCTTGTGATAAAATAAACATAAAATAAAACGATTAAAACTATTTATTATGACAATGAAAACAAAGCAGGAATTGAAAGATGTATTTAGTGGTCTTTCATCCATTATGTTGGTAAAGGGTGGTATTGCAGATTTTGCCACGGTAACTCCGGATTTTGATTTGCCCGTTACCGTAGATACCCTTTCCTTGTCCCAAGCAGAACCGACATTAAACCGTACAAAGGTGCACGGTCTGCAAGCGGATTGGGCTGTCACCAGTACAGCAGGAGATATTACTTTCGCTGCTACCGTTCCAAGTGTAAGCAAGGAATTGGTAGAATATTTTCTTGGGAAAACCACTGAAATTGCGCAAGCGACTATCAACAACCAGCAATTCAAGGGATTCTCTGCTATGCTAAACAGCAAGAAACTGAACGTAGGATTTGCGCTTATAAGTGACGACGGAGAAAAATGTCTGCTTGTAAAAAGAATGGCCGTCTACGCACGCCCCTTGTTTGAGAATGCGTCCACTACCCCATTCGCTTTTGCGCTCAGCGGAACTATTGAACTTGAGGATGGTGCTTCGTCCGGCTCCTCTTCCGAAGACAATATCGCTTTCTTGACAAAAAAAGCCGACTGACCGTAGCTCCAGCTTCCCTGTCTTTTACCAGCACGGCAGATAATACGGGGAAAACCATTACCGCAACAACCAAGGAAAGCTCTGTCTCTGCTTCATCAACGGAAACATGGTGCAAAACCTCGGTTAGCGGGAAAGTGGTGACGGTCAAAGTCGACGAGAATAGCGGAGCAAAAAGGACTGCTACGGTCAGCGTATTCACCGCCAATGAGTTCAGTGCGGTAGAAGTTACCCAGGACGGTTCTTTGATTTAAAAATATGGCGGTGTGCGTTATTGCCGCCGCCTTCTCCTTTTTCACCCATCACAATAACACGATATGAACGATAAAACAATAAACCAACCTACCACGGCAGAGCAGAAAACGCTTGATGATGTACTGGAAAACAGTATAGATTATGTTACGATAAGAGGAAAAAAGTTCGGTATAAAATGGCTGCATCGTGGAACAATACGGAAACTTACCCATGTCTTGCATTCCTGCAAAAGCGAGGATGAAGTCACTGCCAAATGCGCTTCTCTCATTATTCTGAATAACTGGTGGAAGATAAGGCTGTTCCATTGGATATACTGGCGCATGTTATGGAAAAAATACACGGACACAGAGCTAACCGATATAGTTGTTATCGGTAAAAAAAAAGTGGAATTGCAGAAACTGGAATACTTGAATGCTACCATGTTCTTGACCGGAATGAGAGACACGATAATGACGATGACGAGAAAGGAAGCAGAACGTATCCTTCAAGAACTTCGGCAGGAGCAGCATTCGCAAACGGAGAAAAACACCCGGAACTGACACGTCCGTTAATTCTTCTTTGGGGAATGATTAATATCCCTAATTGGTATATGGACTGGGTATTGACCTGTGCTCAATACGAACTTCTGATGTGCGATGCTCCGATTGTAGTGTATGACAAAGCAGACACAGAACAAAAAACGCACACGGCCAAAGAGATGGAAGATTTAAAAAGGAAGTGGGAAGAAAAGAGAAAAGAGCAGGAAATGAAAGGGCAAAGAATTTCCCTCAATGATTTTATAGTAAACGGTATTAACGCTATCCCCAAAGATACAAAACAAGAATAGATATGGCTATAATCCAAGAAGTTTGGAAAGAAACAATGTTAGGAGATAGACCTATAAAGGTCTCTAATTTAGGGAGGGTTATTGGTCGTAGTGGCAAATTACTAAAGCCTCAGAAAATGAAGAATGGATATTTAGCAATTAAATATTGGAATGGGAAATATGCTAATAGCTATCTTGTTCACAGGCTTGTTGCATCAGCATTTCTGGATAATCCCAATAATAAACCAGAAATAGACCATATAGACACAAATCGAATGAATAATCGTGTCGAGAACCTTAGATGGGTCACTCGTCCCGAAAATTATTCTAATCCAATTTCAGCTATAAATCGCAGTAAAGCTCAAAAAGGAAAAACTCTTTCTGGGGAAACAAGAAGAAAAATGTCATTATCTCATATTGGGAATAAAAATAGCTTGGGATATAAATGGACAAAAGAACAGAAAGAAAAATTAATTGGAAGGAAATATACTCCTATAAATTATACGCCAGAAATAAGAAAAAAAATATCAGAAGCAAGAATATCTATGGCGCATCCAGTTCAACAATATACGTTAGAAGGGGAATTTATTAACGAATTCAGGAGTTCTAAAGAAGCGTCCGAAATCTTAAATATTTGTCGTAGAAACATTGATTATTGCATATCAGGTAAACAAAAAACTTGTAAAGGATTTATTTTTAAAAGAAAGGATAAATAGCTATGGCAGACCTCGGAAATTTGAATTTTGGCGTTCACTTGAAAAATTATACAGAACAAGAGTATGAAGCTATCAAGAAAAAACTTGTGAACATGCACATTGCGACCAGCGCAAAGGTTGGACTAAAGGTAGATGTAAAGGAAATTGAAGACAAGGCAGAAGCCTTGTTGAAAAACAAGACCTACAAAGTTAAACTTGAACTGGATAGCGAAAGCATTAAAAAGTTTAGAGAAACTTTTAAAGAGCAAGGAATCAATACAAGTGAACTAAGAGCCATGAGGGGCGTATCCCAATTGATACGAGCAGATGCTTACGCCAGCTCTCAAAAAGCCCTTGAACAGCTTAGAATTGCCCGAATGCAGGCTGCAAAAGCTTCCGATACACACAATGCAGCAATGAAGAGGACGAACAGTACCATGTCTTCTCAATCACGGATAGCTGGGGAATTGAAAAATCAAATCGCCAATGTGTACTCCATTTATAGCATAGAGCGTTTTGTCAGGGGATTATATACTATTGGCGGAGAGTTCCAGAAGCAACGCATTGCACTTACTTCCATTATCGGAGATAGCATGAAAGCTGAAACCATATTCAACCGTATCAAGGATTTGGCGGTAGTTTCTCCGTTTCAGTTCAAGGAATTGGCTTCATATACCAAACAACTTTCTGCATATAGTATTCCGTATGAAGAACTTTATGATACAACCAAGAGACTTGCCGATATTTCCGCAGGTGTTGGTGTCGATATGGGGCGTATCATATTGGCGTATGGACAGGTACGTAGTGCGGCATTTCTCCGTGGGCAGGAATTGAGGCAGTTTACAGAAGCAGGTATTCCTTTGGTGGATGAATTGGCGAAACGGTTCACCATTCTCGAAAATAAAGTAGTCAGTGCCGGAGACGTATTTGACAAAATCAGCCGGAAAGAAGTTAGTTTCGGAATGGTAAAAGATGTTCTTTGGGAGCTGACCGATGAAGGTGGGAAATTCTATAATATGCAGGAAGCTCTTGCGGAAAGTCTTGCGGGCAAATGGAGTAACTTACAGGACGCATGGGATGTAATGATGGCTGACATTGCGGAAGGCAATAGTGGCGTGCTTTCTGATAGTTTGGATTTTCTTACAAAGTTAATGGAACATTGGGAAGACTTTGCTAAAGTAACCATTCCAATAATTACCTCATTTGGTATTTATAAAACAGTGGTTCTATTAGCATCTTCAGTAAACCTTGAACTAATAAAAACCTTCATATCATTAACTGCAAGTGTTAGAAGTCTAAAAGACGCTATTGCGCTACTTGGATTAGTGACAAAGACTAACCCGTTAGGTTTATTATTAGGAGCTTTATCCGGAATTATAGCACTATTTTATGCGTTCAGAGAAGAAACAAAAACAACAACAGAGGTTATTACAGATTTAAATAAGACCATTGCTGACACAAACGACAAGATGCAAGGTAATAAAGCTGTTGACAGCCTTATTGACCGATACGAAGCCCTTAGCAAAAAAGCTAATAAAAGTGCAGAAGAAAGTCGAGAATTAGGGCGCATTACCAAAAATCTTGCCAATACATTCAAAGATGCAGTTACTCAAACAGATAAATATGGAGTAGCAATATCTCTTTCTGTTGAGAAGATGCGAAAGTTATCGCAAGAACAGAAAGATTTATACAAGAAGCAGTTTATCGGAACTATGGCAAATGCTCAAATACAAAAGCAGAGTATTGATTCCGAAAGGGAAAGGCTTGCCGGTATTATCAGAGAAGGAGGATATAGAAGATTTGATGAAAACGGAAGAGAATTATCCTTCGCTAAATACAAACCGGAAGACATCACCAAAGCAAGAAATAGACTATTGGAACTGGAGAAGCAAAGTCTGGACTTGGCTAACATTATAGACACAGCCAGGCAATCTTATCATTCCATGAACAAAATAGATATAAGCAAGCCTTTGGCAGATTGGGAAAAAGAGGCAAATAAGCTCGCAGGAGATATGGATGCCTTAAAGCCCAAAGAAGGAACTTCTTATGAAGAATATATGGAGATGCTTTCCGGTAATATCAGTGACTTGGAGAAAAAAACAAAGGCATTTGCATCTGGAAATAAATATTCAGAAAAGCAACTGACATCCTACAATAAGGAACTTGAGACAACGAGGAAAATTTATAAGGCCTTAGGAGGATTGGAAAAATCATCCAGAAGCGAAAAAGACCCTATCGCTGAACAATGGAAAGACCGTACCAATCTTATAGATAAAGCTATCTCCAGTTATGATAAATGGAGAAAAATAGAAGGAGATGAAGCGGCTACCCAAAGAGTAAAAGGCATATCCGAGTTTTCATCTGTTTTTGATGAGAAGGGTGTTAATTTAGACTTGAACAACCCAAGCAAAGCTTACAAATACATTCAAGGACAGTTAGACCGCAGTAAAGAAAAACAGGAAGATTTATACATTTCTCTTGGTGTCAAGATTGACAAGGCGGGAATTGATAGCGCAAAAAAAGAAGTTGATAATGCCTTAAAGGAGATAGAAAAGTATATTTCCCAAACCGGAGAAAAGTGGGATTTATACAAAAAGCTGTTTAATGCTTCAGGAAACAAATCTCTTTCCATGAACATAGCCTTTGGTGGAGAAGTGTCATTTAAAAGCATGGTTGATGATTTGCGAAGCCAGCTTTCTAAAGCACTTGCTGAAACAGGCAGTAAATTCTCTGTTACAGATGTGCTTGCCATGAAAGAGGATGATGTAAAGAAGCGATTTGGGGAAGGGGCTATTCTGAAGCTATACCAATCAATCAACGAGGAAAGTAAGAAGATGCGTTCAGAAAGCCTTGAAAATCTTTTAGGCATGATAGAGGATTATAAAGATTATGCCCAAAAAATAAAGGATATTGAACGCAATCTTCAAAAGGACTTGGCAGATATTGAAAGCCAAAGAGGGCAATTAGGAGAAGAAGCCACAAATAGACTTATAGCGCAAAGGAAAAAGAAGGCGAGCGAAGATGCTGCATCAACCAAATTTGAACAATTCAAAAGTTCGGAAGACTGGGCTAAGACCTTTGATGACCTTGATAGACTATCTTCTGCAACTCTTGATAGGCTAATCAAGAACCTGGAAGAGTTTAAAAATACGACCGGACAAAGCTTAAAAGTTGACGAGTTCAAGGAGCTTGTCAATGTTTTAAAAAAGCTACGCGATGAAAGCGAAAGCAGAAACCCTTTCAAAACATTGTCAGACGGCATAAAAGAGTATGCAGAAGCCACCAAAAAGCTGAAAAAGGCTCAAAAAGAACTTGGGTTTATTCAAAATGGCGGTGAAGTTACTACCGGTATTTCAGAAACAAGTCATACCGAAACCAAGAAAACGGATAGCGGTTTATCTTACCAGACTAAAGTCGTCGATAAATTAACTCCTAAATTAAAAACATTAGCTGATGCGGAAAGGGAAGTTACTGATGCACAAGACGAACAAAATGCAGCTTCCGACAAAGTTCAAGTAGGCTTTGGAGATGTTGTCGACATGGCTAACCTTCTTATCGGCACTTTGGGGGATTTAGGGTCAGCATTTGATGCCTTAGGGAATGACAGCATGGGAGACACTCTAAGTACTGTGCAAGAAGTTGCGGGTGGATTATTGAATACCGCCCAAAGCGGTGCTACCCTTTTCGCTGGTATATCTTCCGGCAACCCGATGGCTATCATGCAGGGGGCTACAGGTGTAGTCAGTGGTATTACCGGAATTATAGGAAGTATAGCCAAAGCCCATGACAAGAAGCTTGACAAAGCAATTCAGCGTTCCCAATTGGAAGTGAAGAAGCTTTCTAATGATTACAAAAATCTTCAATCTATCGTTGAACGGCAATTGGGTGCTGTTACTCAAAGTCAATCCAAAGAAATGATTGCCAATCTTCAAAAACAGAGAGAAGAGGTTATAAAACAGGCGCAGGCAGAGGCAGATAAAAAAGACCCTGACAGTTCTAAAATAGAGGACTACCGACAGCAGTATATCGAGTTGGGCGAACAAATCAAATACTTCTATGAAGATTTGGCAAGTGAGCAGTTTGGTATAGACATAAAAGGTTGGGCAGACCAAATATCAGAAGCGTTAGTTAATGCATTTGCCAACGGAGAAGATGCGGCAAAGGCTTTTGATGATACGGTGGCTGATATTATGCGCAATGTCATAAAGGAGATGATTTCTGTAAATGTAATACAGAAATCGATGAATGGTTTAAGGGATTATCTGTTTGGAGATAAAGGTATATTTACGGATAGTTCTGCGGGGGGAACCAATCTAACCGAACAAGAGGCGGCCGGGCTAATGCAACAACTTGGGAGCCTTAGAGGCACAATCTCTGATTCAAAAAAGATATGGGATTATCTAAATGCCGCTGCAAAAAAAATGGGAATAAGCCTTGAAGAGACAAGTGCCTCAAATACACTTTCCAAAGGGATACAGGAAAACATAACAGAAGACACCGCTAATATTTTGGCTTCCTACTTAAACAGTATCCGTGCCGATGTAAGTATAAAACGGACATTACAAGAAAGGTTTTTCAAAGAGGATTTTCCCAAGATGAATGTTATAGCAGAAGCACAACTGCGGCAACTGAGTATGATTACAGAAAATACAAGAAGAACCGCCGACAGTAATGAAGCAATCCTTAATGAGGTTTCCGAATTAAGGAATGAAATACATTCAGCTAAGCTAACGAAAGATAAGGGATTTTATTTCCGTTAAATATTGAAAATATAATGCGTTATGAACGAAAAGGATTTAAGCAGAACATTACTAAACCAAGCAATCACACTTGGTTTATGCCAGCCGTGGCAACAAGCATGGGGAACTCCCGACCAACAAGGGTTGATTGACAAGTGGCTGCATGGGATTGATTTTGCTATTAAACACAATTATCCCACCAACACTTTCATAAAGGAAAACTTCGACAAAGATATTCTTCACAAAAACGGTATCTTCGTGGATGAAGATGTACAGAAACGCAACATGTCACAAATTGCTGTTTTGAACGGAAATTGCAAAGGCACTCTCCTATTCGACGGCTTTTCCGTATGTGATGTTTATGTGCGCCATGACAGTGAAGTTACCATTGACTGCTCTCAGTATTGCAAGGTATTCATTAATGTGTACGACCGGGCAAAAGTAAATGTTATCCAAAAGGATATAGCATCGGTATATGTTTACATTCATGGAGAAGATTGTATTGTGGAAACCGATGGGGATGTCATGCAAAGAAAAAGCCAGACTTAATGTCTGGCTTTATTGTATAATTCTTTTCGTAGAGGCTGAAATAAAGCAGCAAGAGTCACTAACAATTCTTCCTTCTCCGACAATTTCACGCAAGGGAGGATGTTCAACCTCATTTCTTAAAGCCCACCCTAATCTATCACCTTTAGTCCTTGTTTGGCGGCTCCTTGTAATGTTTTTTATTCGTTTTACATCATTCATATTATAAATCCTTTAGCTATTTCTCTCCTGGTTTAGTATATAACCATACAAGAAAACCTTCTTTGTATCAGAAAAGATAGTTCGTTGCAAACTGAAAAGCTACGCGTTTACGTAGCTCACTTGGTAGGTTTCAACGGGCTATCTTTTTTTGTTTTCCCTAATGGCTTGTTTATACAATACGCCCAAGTATACCCCGTTATTATGGCTTCTGTCTTCCAATCAATTAAAGTAGTATCATTTTCCTCCATATCATCATCTACTTTAAAGGCGAGTGTCTTACTAAATTCAATTCTGTTTTCTAAGTTGTTACTATCCATATAACCGCTTTATTTTATAACAAAAATAGTGAAAATCTAAATATAATATATACCTCTAATGAAAATTTGCATGTTTAAAAGCATATTATTATAACGTTCTCTAATACACATTGTTTTTTTAAGTCGTATTTCCCTATAAGTTAACACATTAACTCTTTATATATTAGTCTTAAGACTAAAATTTCACTATCAAACAACCCTATTCTTCTTTGTTAAATATAAAGGAAACAAGTAACTATATAATAGTTTTTTGTATTTTTGAACGCTGATATTCCAATATAATTAACTAATGAAAGTAGAGATAAATAAAGAACGCATAGATTATTTGCTGGCATTATATAGAATGTCGGAAGAATCTTTATTGTCTATACTTAACAAGGGAAGAAAAAGAGAAATCCAAAAAGATAATATTTTCTGCAATGTGATAGACTTGTCTTTACTAAAGAAAGTAGATAAAATATTTGATAAGGGATTAGAGTTTTACACAGATTTTTCTCCATTAACTACATCAAAAAGCAACAGCATACTTTTCAGAAAAAGTAAATTTGGAATAGAGTTAAATAATGAATCTATACGTACAATACATAGATTTGAAACATTAAAACAGACTATTGACGCTTACAATAAACTTTCAAAATTAAATATACACCCCAATATAACCCATTATTCAATAGAAGATAACCCCATTGAAATAGCCCGTATTGCACGAAATTACTTCTATCCGGGGGATATTAAAGACACAAAGAAATTTCTCGTAGCAATGATTCATAAATGTGCAGAGCATAATGTTTTTGTGTTTGAATATATTGAAAATTGGAATAAAAAAGAAAAAACCAATATTGATGGCTTTTATTTAAAGCCTAATATGATAGTCTTAAAGCGTCATAAGCACTATAAGAGGGAAATATTTACATTTGCCCACGAACTCGGGCATTATATGCTTGGAAAAGAAGAAGTAGAGCAGGTAGATATAGCGAATATAGATGCTGAAAACCGACAAAACGTTGTAGAGAAATGGTGCAACGATTTTGCATATTACTTTATAATGGGAGAAGCTGCAAAGAAATTAGAAATCATTTCCAAAGTAAATGCGGACAACGATTACTATATGGATTATATCTCCAATATAAGCAATCAAACCCATATTAGCAAATTGGCAATTTTCACCCGTTTGTATATTGATAAAAAAATGACCTTTAATCAATACGATATAATTAAAAACAACCTTATTCGGGAATATCAGGAACGCAAAGAAAAAGAAAGCTTACAAAAAGAAAAAAGGTTTGGGATGTCACCTAAACCAATTCTTTCTCCCTTATTCTTAAAATCCATGCAGTATGCTTATTTTAAGGGAATTGTTAATGAAATGACATTTTGCAAGCGTCTAAATATCAAACCTGAGAAATTTGAAAAAATATTATGGCAATAGTAATAGATACTTGTTCGTTGGTAGCAATGGCAAGATACTATTTGCCATTAGATATAAATGGAATATTAACTAATTTCATTAAGAAAGGTTTGGAGACTGGTGAAATCATCTTATTAGATGCTATTCAGCAGGAAGCTATATATACATCGCAAGGTATTGCAATAAAAGCTATGCCTTATTTAAAAGAAGTGAAGTATGCCGTAAACACTACAGAGATTTTTCTCCCCTCTCCTAAGAAGTTCCATAACCTTGTTGATAATAATTTTTGTGTAAGGCTACTAAAAAATGAACTTACGGAAGAAGAGTATGTTTTGCAAAAAGAGGAGTTTCTAAAATCTGGCGATGGGCGCATTATTATATATTGCATGTATCACAAGGAACAATATAAAATTATGCCAGCCGGCATAAGTGTTCTTACAGAAGAAACAAAATCACAAAATGACGGTAAATTATTCCAAAAGCTACCAAGTATCTGTGACTTTCTAAAAATAAATACCATAACATTAACAGAATACCTCAAAGCCCACGGAATAAAGATTGAAAGAATACATGCAGAATAGTTTCTCTAATACAAAACAAGTCAAGCGAAAAAAACTCCGCTTGACTTGAATAATTATTTCAATTTTAACTTATTGCTTTTCAGCCTTAATATCCAGACTTTCTCCATCCATTGACATGGTAAGTTCAGCATTGTCACCTGACAAGGATTTAACCGTATATCTTATATATTCTTCGCCATCCAAGTAAGTAACAATAGTATTTCCTGATGCCTTATATGTACCGCTACCGTTCCCTAAATAGCCTCTACCATAAAAAGAACCATCGGACTTGAAAGATATAGACATACCAAACCTTGTATATGGGTATGTAGTCACGTCATACCATTTGCCCTCTACTTTTACATCCGTCACATCCCATGTACCGTATAAGGTTTCCATTGGATAGTCGAAATCATCATCATCCGAACACGCACTAAAAACAAACATTGGCAGCATTGCCAGTAAAAATAAAATCTTTTTCATTATTATTTATTTAGATATTGCTATTAATTACTCTTATCGTCCATTTCTATATTGTAAATAACAGGGTCGTATTTATTAATCTTCCCCGTTCCGAGGTCAATCAAAAAACCTGGCCAAAATAATATATTCCACAAAGATTTAGCATTAAACGAAGATTCTATAACGAAAGGTGTATCCTTAAAACCTTCTTTTTTCGCAATAATCGTTTTGTCTGACAGTTTTTTCTTAATTTTTACTGTAGCAGAGCCACCTTCTTTTATTTCTGCCAATTTCACATTATTAGTTCCGTCATACAGTCTTGTGCCGTTCTCTCCCATAAAAGTGATAGATTGTTTAGAGCTTGAAAATATGCTCATACATGATGAAAACAAGAAAACAGAACATAATAAAATCAAAATCTTTTTCATAAAGCATGTGTTTTAGTTAATTAATGTGCGGCAAAGTTAAAGGTTTAATTTTAATTAAACCTTATATTAATTCAATTTTATTGTAGTGTTTTTTATTACATATAAAACATAAAAATCCCCGAACTGTAAAGAACGAGGAATAACAATGAACTGTTGAATGAAAAGGAAATCAATAAAAGGTCGTCAGCCATACAAAAAACGAATAACAGCCTTAAAAACTCGAAAAGCCTATAAATCCCTTGACGTTTTTTCATTTCGTAGAGGATTGATTTCATAATGCTAAGGTCTACGCCGGAACTCCGATAGGGGCTTCTCTGTCATATTCCGCAAATACTATCTCCTTTTAAACACTTCCACCTCAAAATTATGGCTTAAACGCTTTATCCTATTTGGCAAAAGAGTAATTTCTTCTATGTCTATAATTCCGTCCCGAAGCATTATAAAATCAACTTTTTTATTATTGGATTGAAATATAACATAATATTCTCCATTTGGTACTTTTAAGGTATAACTTCCATTTGCGTCTATCAAGGTTTCATACCTTTCTATATCAGAATCATTTATAATAGTATTTTTTTTCATTAATTCGACAGCAACATCTAATGTTTCAGATTGACTTAGATACTCCATGCCTATTTCCCGGCAATGTCCTTTCGCAACTCTATACGCCAAATCCCTATCCGAAGATGCGTTCCAAAAAGCATTATATACAGATATTGAATATATACCATCATACAATCTTTTTACTTCTTTCTTCATATTAGGAGCTATTGAATCCAATACACACTTAGGGATAAATGTTACAATAGCTCCAACATCTACTTTGTTATCAACATAGTCATTTACTTTATATGTCACTGTACCAGTTACTGTACTCATAGCAGCTGTATTATTATATGCTTTTTTTTGAGCATATGTAAAAACAGGCAACATGAGTACTAATAATAAAATCTTTTTCATATTAATACGGTTTATCTATTAAAATAATACAAAGATACGCCTTTATTAACATCCATTGTCATTATATATAGCATGTTATAAAACATATTCATTATTTATTAATATATTAAATTATGAAAATGAGTATATTTTCTATATATTCGCACAAAAACTTAGAAAATAAACGAAAGTAATTGATTTTATGATTATAAGTTTGCGTTTTCAAAGATTATATCTATCTTTGCTGCGCTAACAGTTCGACAAACTTTATTGTCTCGTAGAGCATCGGTCAATTGCTCAATTTCATTGGGCATTTTTTATGTTCATATTTTAGAATATTGGCGGTTGCCTATACGTAGTCATTATTTTGTTCTTCGGGACAAAGTGTGTTGGACTGTTAGCAGCGTATATGGCAATCGCTTTTTTTATTGCCTACAATGACTTAAATGCTAACAGTCATGAATGAATTAAAACTTTTTCAATCGCCCATCTTCGGGAAAGTACGTACCGTTGTGATAAACGGTCAAGTTATGTTCGCTGCAACAGATGTAGCTAAATGTTTAGGGTACGCAAATCCGCAAAAAGCAGTCAGAGACCACTGTAAATCAGCAGGGGTGAACGAAATGGACACCCCTACAAACGGAGGGATTCAAAAGGTTAAGTTTATAACCAAAGGCAATATAATTCGTCTGGTAGCAAGTTCAGAACTTCCACAAGCAGAAGAAGTGGAAAGTTGGATTTTCGATGAAGTAATTCCTACTGTATTGGAAACCGGCGGCTACATCGCCACCAAATCCGACGACACTCCCGAAGAAATCATGGCACGTGCACTGACTATCGCACAAGCCACCCTTGCAAAAAGAGAGGAGCGGTTAAAGCAGCTTGAAGCCGAAACCGAGCAACAGCAAGCCACCATCGAACTGCAAGACAAGGAAATCAAGGCGGCTGCTCCCAAAGTCACCTACTACAACAATCACCTGCAAAGCGTAAATACTCTGACGAGCACACAAATCGCCAAGCAGATAGGAATGGACGCAGAGAAACTGCACAAGAAACTAAAGGAAGCAGGAATTGTCTATCGTCAATCGGGACAATGGTTACTCCACTCTCCCTACTCTACTTGGGGATTACACTCCACCCGTACCCAGACATATACTCGTTCGGACGGTTCGATAGGAACCAATGTATATACGGTATGGACTGAAAGGGGCAGACGCTTCATTATCGCCTTGTACGAAAACGAGTGGAATGCAAGGAGAGCCATCAAGCAGATTAAGGGTGAAATTGACCCTGCTGCATAACATGTTTTTGCGTATTATTTAGTAAATTTGCAGAAAACGAGTAAGTTATGGAACGTATAAGGTTGTCAAAAGAAGAAAAGGCTGTGTTCAGAAGTGTCAGCATCAATGGCAAGAAGCTACCATTGAACTGTTCTCCATTTCTATTTGTGACAACCCTTGACCTTCTGAAAGAAAAAGGACTTGTATCATATAAGGCTGACGAAGACGGAGTAGTGTATATGGCAAAACTTACAATAAAAGGAAAGGCATACATGGAATACAACCCCATGCTGAAAAATCCTATTCCGTGGAAAGACATCATCTTGATTGTTCTTTCAACGATTACCGCCGTATCTACATTACTTGCGTTGTTTGTTGGATGTACCTTATTGAATGAGAGGTTATGGAACGAATAAGACTTTCCAAATCAGAAAAGGAAGTGATACGTATATTAAATACGAACTTTGCCAATGCTCCCGGTAATGTAGTACGTAAAGGGTATTCACATACCGCACATTCCCTGCAAGACAAAGGGCTTGTAAGGTGCACATATTTGGTTAATGGTGAAGTCTGGGATATACGTCTTACTCAATTTGGAAAAGAATATCTGTTTGAGAACCCTCGTTTATACAATCCTATAAACTGGAATTTAACATTGGCTATTATAAGCGTTGTTATATCCATTATAACCTTACTCGTTGTCTGCATGAGAAAATACTAATCACGCTATTTTAATCATCCGGCAGTCGGTTCCAATGCCCGACAGCCACAACTATACCCAAAATGAATATGGAAGAATTAAGAAAGCGACTGGATGAAGTTATACTCGATATACAGAAGGAGAAGTTGGAAATAATGAGGATGCTATCTCCTATGTCTGTCAAAAAATGCAACCCAAATGCTTCTAAACCGAATTTTGACCTTAGAAGACTTAATAAGAATATATTGCCACATGTTAGCATAGATGCATGTTGAGGTTTCGACCAACGTTCATGTTACGATGTCCCGCCAGTAATACGGCTGGCGGGTTGGCAATAGATAAATTATAATTTAAAGGAAAGAATATGAAAACAAATAAGCTCACCTACTCCACCCCTATCCCTAAAATAAAGGAATATGTACGTAATATCGTAAACAAGCATAACGCCGGAGCAGAATATCCGTGCAGTCTGAATGAAATAAGCCAATTATTTTTTGCCGACGAAAAAGAGGGTAAAAACTTTATTGAGAAGTGGTTTATCCATCAAAAAGACTACATCTTATCAGGAAAGAAGGTTTTGCTATCGGCAAATTGCTTACGACGTTTGTTTGACATGGCAAGTATGGGATTAACACCTAAGCAGGAATAGTCTGTTACACAATTAATTATTTAATAACTTAAAGTTATGAGTATCACAATAATTATCATTTGTTAACAAAGAACTATAATCCGCTTATTGAATTAACAGAATGAAACGTTAATTAGAGTACTGTATATACAGCATCTAAATTAGTGAATAAAGTAACTTTTTTATCATGTAATCAATTTCATTTTATTTCACGCTGTTTCATTCTGTTTCATCTTTATCAAAGTAAGATTAAAAGGGAAATAATTAACATTTGACTGATATTCAAATGCTTAATAACTTTGCTCCCACAAGATAGCTATCACAGTTGCAGTTTGTGGAAGTTCTGCATAGATAAAGATATTTGGGGACATCGGTCTAACTCGTAAACTTCCACTTTATACGGTTAGGCTGGTGCTCCCCTTTTCATTTAATATAAAGAAGTAACATTATGAAAAATAATATTCAGATTTTCAAAAACGAACAATTCGGAGAAGTAAGAATTATAATGAACGAAAACAATGAACCTTTGTTTTGTGCAAAAGATGTAGCCGCTGCATTAGGATATTCTGATACGGCAGACGCCATACAAAGGCATTGTAAATCAGGCAAAAAGGTGTTTCACCCACACGAAAACGGCATTGGTGGAGTAAATATGATATATATTCCTGAAAAGGATGTATATCGTTTAATAATGAGAAGCAATCTTCCTGATGCTGAAAAATTTCAAGATTGGGTATGTGACGAAGTGTTACCTTCAATACGCAAGTATGGAATCTATGCTACAGATATTACCATAGAGCAACTACTTGCTAATCCGGATTTCGCTATACAAGCATTACAGAATTTGAAAGAGGAACGCCAAAAGAGAGTTGAAGCAGAACAGAAAGTTGCCGAAGCCACTCCCGCCATAGCTTTTACCAATGCCGTACAATCAGCGAATAGTTCTTGCTTAATCGGAGAATTAGCAAAGATTATCACACAGAATGGATACCCTATCGGAGAAAAGAGGTTATTTGCATGGATGCGTGAAAACGGGTATTTAGGTAAGCATGGAGAGCGATACAACATTCCGAATCAACAATATGTAGAACAGAGATTGTTCGAGATAAAGAAAGGAGTACGCTCAGGTAGCGGCGGAGTATTACATACTACAATTACGACAAAACTTACGGGAAAAGGACAGGTCTACTTCGTAAATAAGTTTCTGAATAGCTCTATCAATCAATAGAAAAATGAAATAATAGCAAGGCTATGTTTTGAACAACAGCTAAAAATGCGTAAGTTTGTTTTGTAAACAACGTTGTCTTACCATTGCTCCGTGGCGGTTGCACTGGAACAAGATTAAATAGGCATAGTGTTGTCGTTAACCGCCACATCAGGCGACATTTCCCTATGTCTTACCTTAAAAAAAGTAGAGCTATGGATATAAACACCATAAGGAATAGACTTTCAAAAATAATCAGAGACATACAGTATGAAAAAATAGAAATAATGAAATTAGTAGGAAGAGAGAATATGACAATCATTAAAACCAACTCTATCATTACACAAAAACCTTTTGACTTGAAAGCGCTAAACAGACATCTTATCAAAAAGCAGAAGAGCGTTATTTAGATACAGACATTTCGTGCAAATCACGGTAATTTTCTAATATTTTATTTGATTATTTAGAAAATACACCATATATTTGCAGTATTGATAATACAAGCCAAAGAGCTGATTAACGGATATACCGTTGATTGGCTCTTTTTGTTTTTTACGACACAAACTCAAAATAACACATGGCAAAACCTTACAGTATCTATTTTCAAAAAAGTAAACTGGGAAGTCCTGTTATTGATACGCAGTCCCAATGGGGAATTGTGTGCAAGGATTTCCCTTTTACTGTATATGGAGAGATTAAGGATTTGCCTAAAAGAGACTGGATAGACCAAGACGGGGAAGACACTTTTTTCCCCGAAGAACTCTGTATGCAAGCCTATGATATGGACGTAGAGTTTGCCTATAAAGGGGATATGGGGACGGCCAATGAAAAGATTATCGCCTTCCTGGACTATCTAATTGGGAAAGATGGTTACGGAACTGAACTGAAGGTTTATGACACTTATACTAAAATAGGCAGGCAAGGAATTTATTTCAAATCCATAAAGCATGACCTTTTCGTTCGTAATACGGATGAGGGAGATGTTGTAACTTTTAATATTACATTTCGGGTAACCGACCCCAAAACACAAATTATTCTTTCTGTATAATGGGACGGTTTATAATATATAGCAAGGATGGGCAAACTCAGCGATGTATCGCCGAGAAGCTGGAATATAACGGAGAGTTCATGGGAGCTTGTTCCGTTAACATTACCGTTACGTCCCCCACCCCTATTGATTTTGAAGTCGGAGACTATCTGACATATCGTGAAGAAAGGTTTGAAATAAACTACGACCCTACCGAACTGAAGCAAGCCGCCAAGAATACATACGGAGAGGCTTTCAAGTATGAGAACGTGGTTTTCAACTCGCTTGCAGACGAGCTTACGAGATGTGAATTTCTGGACTATGTAAAAGAGGATAACTTAATCCACTACTCCTCACTACCTACATTCAGTTTCTACGCCGAAAATATTAACGCCCTTGCAGAAAGGATACAAGTAAACCTTGACCGCATCTATAAAGGAGAACAAAAATGGACGGTTGCGGTACATCCTGAATATGTGAACGACGCTAACAAGTCCATATCAATAAGTAATATAAATGTATGGGATGCACTCGCATTGGCAAACAGCGAGTTTAATGCAAACTTTATCATAAGAGGGCGAACAATAACCATAGGTACAGCCGGAATTGCCGTAGGTAGTATGTTCGGATATGGAAAAGGCAAAGGATTGTATTCCATACAAAAGACTGCGGATTCATCGCAGAAGATTATTACTCGGCTAAGAGCATACGGTAGTACGAGAAACTTGCCTTATAACTATTACACTACGTATGGTAGCCCTATCATAGAAGCACCCATTGAGGATGCATCTTATGGATACGATCCAAACACCCATGTAATAGACGGCGCTGTCGTGACACTCCCCTTTTACATGAAATTTCTGTCTGATACAACATTATACGATGTAACAATCAACGGACATTCCTATAAAATGAGAAGAGGTAGTTACCTTGGGAAGTGCTACGTCTTGATGAACAGAGAATCCGACAAGAATAATGTTCGTATCGGTGCTAAAATACGGATAGAAAACGGCATTGAAACCGATAACGTCCCAAGAAAATACAAAAGACCTTCCGGCGCACTGGTTCCCAATAACATGGCCGTTAAAAACTTAATGCTTCCTGATTTTCCCGGAAAAACGCTCGATCCATACCTTGATAGCAAAAACATAGATGCTATCGGAGTACGGGAAGGCTCGGTATTCTTTGATGGAAGCGACAGTTCCCTACCGGAAATATACCCTTCAATGGAAGGAATGACTGCGCAACAATTAATAGATGCAGGAATAAGCGTAAATGCCACCGGGGCGTTGGATGAAATTGCCGCCGATTCCGTAAATAAAGATAATACAGCAATTACAGATGATGGATATTTCGAAGAAGGAGAAACTATCCCGCCATTCAAGATATATCTTAAAGATATTGGGTTTGACATAAACGATTATCTGACGGGGGAAACTGCTACCATATCCATGAAAAGCGGAATGTGCGGTGGGCGTGAATTTGAAATACTCGGAGATGCTGATAAGCCCATAAAGCAAGGGAATATGTGGGTTCTAACCTGCAACAGAACCTATGATGAGGGATTAAATCTGTATTTTCCATATAAGGATTTCAAAATAAAGGCCGGAGATAAATTTGTGCTTCTGGGAATTGATATGTCGGATGTATACATAAAAGCCGCTTCCCAAAGATTGCTAACAGCTTCCAAAGAATATCTTGCAAAAAACGATTATGTAAGATATACCTATGAGCCTAAGGTGGATGAAATATTTATGGCTCGCCACCCTGAACTGCACGACAGCATAAAAGAAGGGGATTTAATGCTATTTGAAGATGAAGACCTAAACATCAATGGGAGCATTATCATTGACAGCCTTACGATAAAAGAAGGGGACGGACTTATTCCGGCATATGGTATCACTCTCCGCAATGATAAAGCTGTAGGAACTTTAGAAAAAATACAGAATCAGATAGATTCTATTGTAGGCGGGCAAGGCGGTGGCGGATTGACTACCCAACAAGTGGAATCAATCATTAAAGCCTTTGGTGACAAGCTGTTTTTAAATAAAACCAAGCCAGACCAAACCAGTTATTTAATAAAGTTCTTAGGTGGATTATTTTCTGACTACATCCAATCAATGAACTTTTCTTCCGGTGCGCTCGGTGAGGGGTTTGTCATCAAAGTAGACAGCAAGACGGGCGACAGCTATTTGGAAGTAGACCATATGCTGGCACGCAAGAGCGCCACGTTTATTGAGTTACTGATACAGCGATTACGTCAGGTTGGCGGTCAGATAATACTTTCTCCCGCATCCATGTCATGTTCTAAGGTAGAGGAATACGATACCTTTTACCGCTGTTACTTCGAGAACACAGATGGGGAAAAGACCATTGTTCAGGAATTTGTAGTAGGAGACCAAGCCCGCAGCCAGACATTCAACATCAAGCCAGGCGTACATGAGAACGTTTCTAATACCTACTATTGGCGGCTGGTGACAAGTATAGGTGACAATTACATAGACCTTTCGAAGAGCGACTGTGACACGGGGTCTGCCGCACCACAAGCAGGCGATGACATTGTACAGTTAGGTAACCGGACGGATAAGACCAGGCAGAACGCCATCGTATTGGCAGCATACGGGAATGATACTCCGAGCTTCCGTCAGTATGCAGGGATTGATTCTTATTCTTTGGCTGGTAAAGAAGTGACAGCTTTCAGTCCCAACGGCAATAAAGTTACTGGTGATTTTATCCTGAAAACGGGTGTTAATATCCTTACCCAGTTCCAGATATTGGAAGATCTTATTTATTCGGAAATCTCCAAAGTGCTTGACGAGATACAAGCAGAGGATAACTACCTGTACAACTCAGCATTCGCATCCAATACGAACGGTTGGGAAGCGAAGAACGACATTCACTTTTTCACTGTAAACGGAAAATTCTTATTGGTGAATGGAAAGTTCTACTCCCGTAAGGATGCTATGGCTGCCATTATCAGGGACGAAGATAGAAACGTGCTTCGCATACTTTCTTCCGGCATAAAACAATCCAATGCTGATTTAGCCAATAAGCCGACTTATGAGGAAGGAGAAGAACCGAGAAAGTTCTTTATCTCCTTTAAATACAAGGTGATTACAGCAGGAACTCTTACGATAGGCTTTCCCGGTCAGAACCTGCATTTCACCGAACAGCTCGAACCGGGTGAAGAATATACAATAAAGGAGTATTCCGGCACATGGGACGGAACGGGAGATTTCGAGTTGAAGTTTACGGGGGATATATACATACATTCGTTGGCGTTGACCGATAATGCCTACGAGGACATGATAACAAAGTTTGAAACCCAACTAAGCCAAACCAATGAAAAGATTGAAGCGGTAGCGGAAAGAACGTCCAATCTTGAAAGCAAGAGCGCAGGATGGTTAACCACTGCGGATGGTGTCAAGATTTGGGCTGCTGCGGAGTTCAATGACAAAGGCGGAGAAGGTAATACTAAAGTGTCATCTCTGTTTAATGTGTCGGCGGATAAAATATCGTTAAAGTCGCAACATATTCAGCTGGAAGGAGTAATTACGGCCAATGGAAACATAAAGATACACGAAGATGGTTCTATCGAATGTCATAACGGCTCTTTTACGGGAGATATAACAGCAGAAAACGGATATATCGGTGCATTTAAGATAACCCAATACGGACTTGAGAATATTACATCAAATCCGACTGCAAGATTGCGGATAGGGCAGGATGGCGGAAGATTTTTTGAAGTGAATACTACCACTAATACAATGTGCGGTATTCGCGGAGATGAAATGACAGCGCTAAGTTTGAGTGCCTATGGCAATCATTCTATCGGTGTAGATATAATTGCCCAGGCTGGATTCGATACTTATGCGATAAAAGCGCTTGGTAATGTAGAATTAAATGCCAGAAACGGTGAATCGGTAAGAGTAAACAGATTAGATGCCGCAGGAGTATCAATAGGCGTGAGAAGATTAGGCATTGATACAGTTGGAGTGCCAACCTCTTATACGCTTGAGGATACAGATGATTTCGTAACTTACAGCAATGCCTCTCCAAGTTATGACCCTGTTTTATATCTGCCGAGTTCCGCCAATTTGGGTAAGATGGTATTTGTAAAGAATCAGTTAAGTAGGAATATAATAGTAAGAGGGAATCTTATGAATGCCAATGATAGAGGAACCAAATCAGAGACAGCCCTGAATGGAGTTTCGAGTATTTATATTTTCGATGGTTCCTACTGGGTTCATTTCTTCTGTGGATAACATTAAAACGATTATAGATTATGAAAAAGATAAACTTTGAAAAGATGCTGATTGCGACAGACATAGCCCGTAAGCATTGTGAAAACAAGGATTGCCGGGAAGATTTTGCTAATATACTATACCGTAACGGTAACGGTATCGCATCACATGCACTTGCAATGAAGATATATAATTCCGGTGAAGAAACGGAATATACCGATGAGGAAGTGACTTTGATACAGGAGTATGCAAATGCTTTTTGCAAACCTTTCTTCATTGACGCACTCAACCGTGCTATCGACAATCAACCGGAAGAAATAACCGATAAACAGGAATAATTATGGCTTGGACAGAACAGGATTTACGAGAAATAGAAGATGAATTAAAAAAAGGTTCACAAGGCGTTGGTGATGTACCAGAAGCGGAAAGTTTGGACGGTATTACATCATTACCTGCATATCAAGAGAAAGATGGCGAGGACATTATTGTACGTGCTCCACTTGAATTGTTAGCCGCTCCCGCTTTGGATGCCGCTGATAAGGCAAATGCAGCCGCTACTAAAGCAGAAAGCAACGCCACAGCAGCACAGACAGCCGCAAATTCCGCCAATGAGAAAGCAGAGCTGGCGGCACAAGCTGCATCCGATGCCAACGCAGCTAAAGAAGGAGCAGAAACGGCTGCTCAATCCGCAAATACCGCTGCATCTAATGCCAATGAAAAGGCGGTGCTTGCTGATACCGCAGCGGCCAATGCCAACGACACCGCGGAACATCCTACCTATATCGGACAAGACCACTATGTCTACAAATGGAACAAGACCGCCCAAGCATACGACAAGACAGACATCTACACCAAAGGCGATGCTTTCTCTATCAAGAAGGTATATGCTTCAGTTGCTAACATGGAAGCCGATAAGAGCAATCCGGATATTACAGAAGGTGATTTTGTATTGGTGAACACGGGTGATGTTGAAGACCCCGACAATGCAAAACTGTATGTCAAGGCTGACGGTGACTTTGAGTTCCTTGTCGATATGTCCGGCGCTATCGGCTTCACGGGTAAGACACCTCAATTCTTAATGGGTACGGTTACTACGCTTGAAGCAGGGGCATCCGCTACAGCTACGGTGTCAAGTGACGGAACGGATGAAGGCGGCAACCCGAAATACAAGCTCAACTTCGCCATTCCCCGCGGTAATCCCAGTGCTCCCTTCCGCGTAGCCGGCGAATACGCCACCCTTGAAGCCTTGAAATCCGCTGTTCCCGATGGTTCGGCAGTTGACGGGTTTATGGCCGTAGGTACGGAAGCCCCTTACGATTACTACGCATGGGTAAACGGTGACTGGGCTAATCAAGGGAAGATAGCGGGCGGCGGTTCTGGGAATGTGGTAGTTATTCCTGCTGCTGCGATGAGCCTAAGCGACCAAGCAACATCCGATGAGATATTTAATGCCTTTGGTGGGAAAGACGCTTTCATGGATATATGTCAGAGCATCATCAATAAAGATACTGTATGCGTTGTGGCAAACATCCCCGAAGAATCAGGGATGAAACTTGTATATATTCCGGTAATGGCGATGGCTACCTATACGGATGCTAATAATGCTAATTTTATGATGGCAATTATTACAGAAACGACTTTCCAATTAGTTGTAACAGTCACGGACGGAGTTGCCACCCATTCGTCTCAGGTTTTAAATCATATTTACGAAGCCCCCTCTAACGGTAACGCCTACGGTCGTAAAAATGAAGATTGGGTGGAAGTTCCCGAAAAGTCAGATGTGCTCACCAAAGACAATGAAACGGAATATACGCCTACGAAGCCTTATCAGCCAGCGACGAAGAAGTATGTGGATGATAAAACTTTTGTTAGAGATGTAGACGGTACTACTCTCAATAAATGGATTAATAACACTGTCATAACAGGAGAAACCGTACAGGATTTAGCTGATGAATTATTTGGTAATTTTAGAAGTTTTGCTGAAAATTATTTTGATGGAAATTATACAGGTCTTAAATTTAGCACAAGACAATATGACGATGCTGCTGGAGCTTGGTTTGGTTATATCATAAATGCAAATATTCAGTATTGCTTATCAGAACCGGGAAATGGATATTTTGAATTGCTGTTTACTTTTGGTTACGGCTCAACATTAAAATCCTGCGATATACACTATTATAGTGCATCGGAAACAAGCAATGAGAATAAGATTGTAATCACAGATGTTGTTCGTAGCGACAACCTCACTACAGTAACCAAGAAAACCGCTGCCGAATACGAGGCTCTTGGCTCTAAGGATGCCAATACAGTATATTGTGTAACCGATTAAAACAACAATTATGAGTAACGAAAACAGTAATCTTAGAGTTGGCTCGGCTGGGGCTGGGCTGTTTGTCGGTAATAAACAGATATTGGGAGGGGTGGCACTTGAAGTAAAGCCTAACTTTTATGATTTACATGGAGCGAAGGTGATTATTGTAAATAGCAAATCTGCTCCTATTGAATTGGCATTTGAAACCAATGGGGGGTATCAAGAACAAGTGAATATTAACGCTAATACGGTGTTATTTTATAATATAGCTGACACTAACGATTATTTGGATTTGATAAATGAGAGCCAGGAAACGTTTTACGTAGATTATTATGTAATGACAAAAATATCACCCACTTCCCAGATTAAATATCTTATGGAACCTACTGCAAGCAAAAATATTGTTACCAGTGATGGGGATTTTGATTTAACCGATGTGATGATGACAATAAATATATACTGACAATGAAAACAATCTACTACAACAGCAAATTAGCCAAACTGATACTCTTTGGCAGCTATCATACGATAATGTTCTTCGGCTTCATCCTAACCAAGTTTAACGTGTTATCAGAAACCGTGTTTCGCCATGAGCGTACACATCAGAAACAGTTCTTCGAGTGCATGGAGATAGCGGCTATCCCGTCCGTATTATTGTCACTCTATGTCAGTGCATGGTGGTTGTTACTTATCCCGCTATTCTATTACATTCTGTATGGCGTGGAGTGGTTCATCAGTCTTGCGTACCACTTGTTCACGGATGAACGGATAGGCGGCGGCAAGGTAAACAATAACGCCTATCGAGCGAGCGCATTTGAAATGGAAGCCAAACTCAACCAGGACAATCCGAACTACTTGAAAGAACGTAAATGGGGTGCATGGTTCAGATACTACGGCAAGATATGAAAATCCCGTCCTACTCTCACGAGCAAAACGGAATGACAGTAGTTCGCTTATTGATAAGAGACACAAAGATATGAATAATTGACAAATAACGATAAGATGCAGAATAACATTATTACCCAAAGCATACCTGGGGGATTTTCGGTAATAGCGAGTAGCTTTATTATGCAGTCATTGGAACACATGATACCGTGGCTGATAGTGACATTTTCAGTCGTAGTGTGTGACTTGGCATTTGGAGTGAGGAAAAGCCTGTTGATGGGCGAAGAGGTGCGCTTTTCCAGTGCTATTCGCAGGACTATGGGTAAGATGGTGACTTACTTCGCTTTTGTATGTATGGTGGTGATGATAAACATCGCTTCCGGAAGCAAGTGGAATATTGATGTGTATTCATGCCTGTTTGTCTGCTTCATAGAGTTCTGCTCTATCATAAGCAATATCTTGAAGCCAAAGGGATATAATTTCAACTTACTGAAAGCGTTGGGATTGTTCGGAAAGAAAGTGCTCGATGTTGAGAAAGAAGATATGAGTGAAATAATAACTAAAGATAAGGAGTAACAAAATGAAAAAGAAATTGATTATCGCAGCTATTATTGTCGCTGTCATCGTGGGAGTCATGCTTTACATGCACTACACTCCGTTTTGGGTGAACCTGACTACTGTCGTATCATTCGGTGTCGGTGTTGTTGCCGGATGGGTGGCTCGTGTGGTTTATGACAAATATTTTAAGGGGGACGTACAGAATGAAAGTATTGATTGACAACGGACATGGAAGTAACACTCCGGGCAAGTGTTCTCCGGATGGAAGATTGAAAGAGTATGCGTATGCCCGTGAGATTGCCACACGTTTGGAAGCGGAATTGCGCAAACAAGGCGTTGATGCAGAACGTATCGTTAAAGAGGAAATAGACGTTCCCTTATCCGAACGCTGCCGCCGGGCAAACGAATACAAAGCGAGTGATACACTTCTTGTTTCTATTCATTGCAATGCAGCGGGTAACGGTTCGGAATGGATGCAGGCACGTGGCTGGGAAGCATGGACTTCGGTAGGCCAGACGAAAGCCGATAAATTGGCAACATGTCTATATGAATCGGCCGAACGATACTTGCCTGGCATGAAAATGCGTAAGGATATGACGGACGGTGACCCTGATAAGGAAAGCGGATTTTATATCCTGAAACATACGAAGTGCCCGGCAGTCCTTACAGAAAACCTATTCCAAGACAATAAAGAAGATGTTGATTTTCTGTTGTCGGAGGAAGGCAAACGGACGATAGTTGACCTGCATGTACAGGGAATTATGAACTATTTGAGTAACTCTAAAAAGTAAACATCATGGCAGCAGAAATTTTATCATTTGAAAAGAATGAAAGCGAAAATGCATATTACGCAACATTTGTCAGCGACGGCAATCCCGTTACCATACAGATAAAGAATAAGGGCGGGTTAGTTACCGTCTTTGCGGGAATCGATGATTTGGAGCCTGCTCCTCTTTACCCCAATGCATCCCAGAATAGCGGTGCTCCTAATGTAATTTTCCGCATCGTAGGGATAGCGAATGGTATAAACATTACAATCAGAAGCTCTTCAGAAGTATTGGAAGCCAAAATGATTAAAGAGGGATAGCCTATGAACCCAATCACTATCCCAAACATCAGCATCCCGACAATCGGTATTCCTACTATAGGTATACCGTCTGTCGGTTTTCCGTCCGCTTCGGGTGGTGGCGGTCTTGTCTGGCCTGTCGGTATGAAAGAGCACATCAAGGCTATCTATGACCCGAAGAAGCAGGGTATGACTAGTTTCGATGTAATAGAGAGTTATGCAGAGGACTTTACTACATGGAGATATTTAGACAGTAGAGGAACTGCTGCCGTAACTCCTAATAAGATTACTATAACAGAAAGCTTTGATACTACAAATATTGTCGAAGATGTTGAAGAACCTTATAGTGACATTTCAATATATGTAACCGGAGTTAGTGAAGATGTTCCTTTAGTCGTTAGAGATATTACCGGTAATAAAGCTATTATAACTAAAGATGGAAAATATGACTTTAGCAAAAACTCTCGCTTTATGGGATTTGCTATCTATAAGATTCTTTCCAATATTAACGTAGTTATTAGTTTGCTTCCTACTTCTATTCTAAAAGACCTTAGCGGCAACGGCAACCACGCCTATTTGTATGGTGGTAAGGGTAAGCTGAATAGCGGGATGGGAGTGTATCAAGAGGATTTTTCTATTAATACGTGGAATAAAACGAGTTTTGTATTTGATTATAGTCACGATTACATAAAAGCTAAATTCAAAACTATTAATGCGGGTCATAGAAATGTAATTGTATCTAATTCTAATGTATCCTTAAATTCCATGAAAATAAAAGTTATTATTAAAGGGAATAGTAAGGATAATAGGATAATGTATTCCTATGCTGATGAAAATGGAGCTCAAAAAGTATATTATATCAATAATGGTGAAACGGGAATAGTCCCCAAATCTATTGCCACTAAAACTAATGATTTTCTTGTAGGTTTTAGATATAACGAAAATAATGGAGATGATTGTGAAATCACCATCACCCAAATCCCCGACTACCCCGACCAGCTTTGCTACGACGGCAAGATGTACGCAGTGTGCTACGGTTTCCCGATATTAACGGATTACACGGTGATGGCGGATAGGACGTGGTTTGATAATGAGGGTAATCGAGTTTTTATTACTAAAGGTAATATCTGGCCTAATTGTGCATTTAATTTTGAGAAGGTTAATGCTTCGTTATCTAGTGAGACATTTTCATACTCACAAAGTACCAATATTGATGATTTAATAGGTAAGAGTGGTATAACTTACCAGACAAAGCAATCTTATAACGGAAAAATTATTGGTGTGGGCACTTCATCAGATGGCGATATATTGCTTATAGGTGGACAGTTGAAAGGAGAGTATATCGGCTGCCACGGCAAAATCATCATCGCCGACCGCAGCTTTACCGAAGATGAAATTACTTGGTTAAAGGATAATTGGAAAAAGATATGAAAAGACTATTGTATATGATATTGCTTGTGCTGGTCGTGTGTTCTTGCAGAACGAGGACGGTATATATGCCCGTTGAGACAAAAGTTCTCGACAGTATAATCTACCATGACACTACATTTCAAGAGAAGCTGATACCGTACAAGGACAGCGTGTCGGTTTCCGATACAACGTCATTCCTTCGTAATCCGTATGCTTATAGCTATGCTTCATGGAGTAACGGTACATTGAACCATTCATTGGGCATCTATCCTCATGCAACGGTAACAGTCAAGATACCGTATTTCATCGAAAGGATAAGAAGAGTTGAAGTGCCCAAGCCTTATCCAGTAGAAAAAGAGTTGTCATGGTGGGAGAAGTTTAAAATCAATTACGGCGGCGTAAGCATCTCAATAAACATTACATGTGTTTTGTTCGTGATAGCTTGGCTCGCCATAAAGATAAGAAAGAAATTAACGATGTAGAAGTCGGCTTATAGCTGGCGCTCTTTCGGGGGCTTAGAGTGGAAAGAAAGCCCCCAACGTTCAAATAATTATTGCCACATAAAAATTTGAAAAAGCATAAGATACCGCACGTTGGAGGCTTAAATATCTTCAACACGGTATCTTGTGCTTTGTTCGTATAGAATCAAATATTTTATGTGGCAGGGCAAAGATAAATATAAAATTCAGAAAAACTATGTGTAAATCAGAAATCTTTGCCGAAACAATCAATCTCGTCTCGCAGGAGACGGAAATTCCAGTCAATCGAATACTATCCTCGGATAAGGATACGGAGACCGTAGACGCCCGCTATCTGCTTGTTCGGCTGTTGGTTGAAAGGGGCATGTATCCGTCTCAAATAGCCTTACAAATCCATAAGACCAAGCGTGCGATAAACTACATGATTTCCAATTTCCAGGAGCGCATGGAAGGTGGGAAAATGTTGAGAATATATTGGGAAAATATAAAGAAGTCGTTGGGAAACAATTGATTTCATGTCAGATTGCGTATTTATACTTTTGTGATGCGGTTGATATTGACCGTAATTAGTATAAATATAAATCTCTATGGAACGAACGTACGTTTTTAATCAGGACGGTAACGGCGGTAATGGCGGAAGCAAATTCGACATTATGGCTATGCTACCCAACCTGATGGGAAGCAAGGGTGTAGACCCCGGACTTCTCGCTTTACTGAACCAGGGACGTAACAACCAAGACATGTGGGGTGGAAGCGGAATGTGGTTCATCTGGATTATCCTTTTGTGGTTCTGTTGGGGCGGTAACGGCTTCGGTAACCGCTTGGGCAATGGCGGCGGTCTGCCTGCCGAGCTTAACGGTGATGTGGGTCGTGAATACCTGATGTCAGCCATTCAGGGTAACGGTAACGCCATCAATCAGCTTGCCTCTTCTTTGAACTGCTCTACCCAGCAGTTGCAAAGCGCCTTGTGTAACATTCAAGGACTTATCGCCAATGTGGGCAATCAGGTGGGCATGTCTACCCAGCAAATCATCAACGCATTCCAGTCCGGCAATCAGGCTGTTCTCACACAATTGGCAGATTGCTGCTGCAAGACGCAGAACGCCATTACCACAATGGGCTATGAGAACCAGCTTGCCATGTGTAACCAAACCAATACTTTGGTTAACACGGCTAACCAGAACACTTTGTCATTGCGTGACGGTGCAACCGCCAATACTCAGGCTATCATCGCCAAGTTGGATGCCATGCAGAACCAGGCACTGCAAGACAAGATTGCTTCTCTGACTGCGGAAAAAGCCACTTTGACCGCTGAAATCTCTCAACGTAACCAAAACGCCACTATCCTGAATGCGGTAGGTCAACAGATTGCTCCTTTGGCAGCAGGATTGCAGGCATTACAAAGCGACGTTGACGGCATCAAATGTAAGTTGCCCAACACTGTTCCGGTACAATATCCGAACATTGTCGGCGTAAACCTTGACACTTACCGTGCCGCCGCATACGGGGCTTATGCCAGTGACGCTGCATACGGTCGTAGCGGTTATGGATGTGGTTGCAACAACTACTGGGGTTAATTCCGGTAAGAAAGGGGGTAATTATGTGGCCTAACTTTTTTACAGGATTTCCTTTCCAGTTCCCGTCACTTGGCAGAGTGAACTACAATACTCTTCCTACGGTGGCTGTAACGGTCGGTACGGAGAACGTCATTTTGGAACTTCCTAATCATGCGTTCCGTAACAGGGACTATGTAGGCGGTTTCTATGTAAGTCTCCGTCAGGCAATACCTGCCGGCACGACTGCTACGCTCCCGATACTGATAGGGACTAACGGGGATACAAGACCGTTGCTGGCTTACAACAATGAGCCGGTGACTGTCGGCAACCTTGCCGGAACGGGTATCTACGAAATCCACTATAACAAGTACACCAATGAGCTGTTTCTTGTCAACGGTGGGTATCGTCCGACAACCACGTCAGCGGCGACAGCAGAAGCAACCGCTCAAAAGAGCAAGTAGTTAACCTGACCCCGGGACATATTTTGTCGTCCGGGGTCTATTAAAACCAAATCATTATGTTTCAATCACTTCGTACCAATAACCAGTTATATATACTTCATAAGGATGCCAATCCGTATATCGAATACGGCCCGGTAGTCAGCGTTTCAGCTCCCAAACCGAAATATCCTATGGCTACTCCTATGGGGCAAATGCCTCAAATGGAAATGGTTGTGGATATTGTGGTCTGCATCAACGGACAAAACACCACATTTCAAAACCTTCCTGCCGGCATGGATATAGCCGATTTCGGGCAGAACGGCAATATTGTGGTATCATGCTCGCGTGATGCGATGAATAACGAGGTCGCTTCTATGAAGCAGAAAAGCATAGACATCATCAACAGTATGGACTTTCATAACTCTGTCATTGCGGGATGTGACAAGATGCTGACGCTCCTAAACCCTGAATTTGCAGAGAAACAGCGTCAGGAGCAGGAAATATCCTCTCTGAAAGGGCAAATGGCAGAAATGAGCAAGAATATGACAGACCTTATGGATTTGAATAAACGACTTATGGAGCAGCTCGGAGTGGCTGAAACATCTAAAACAAAGAAATAATATGGGAATGTGGGAAATATTGGAAGAAGGACGCGGTGAATATGACCGTGACTTCGGTATGAGAAGCGGTAATCCTATGGAAGAAGCCTACAAAGAGGGTTTCCGTCATGGTTACGAGAAAGCCATGCGTGAGATGCAGGGCGGCGAAATAGGTTATCGTAATAGCGGTGGCTCACGCGGCGGAAGTTATAGCGGTGGTTCGGATATGAGCGAACGCCGTATGCCGGGTTACTTCCCGGAATATCCGATTTACAGCGAACGCCGCAGCGCACAGCCTTATGGCGAAGATATGAGCGAACGTAGACGCAGACGCGCCAACGGGGAGTTCATGTAATGGAGAGGGGAGTAATCCCCTCTTTTACCAGTTTATTAAAACAGAAAAAGACTATGGGACAAAGATTGGATATATACGACAAGTTCCCCCCGGGAATGCAGCAGTATCTTGGCTGCTACGGGTGGCATTTCTCAAAGAGAATGGCACAGTTTGCCATTTCAAGGATGAAGGTGAAGGATGACTCCACTGGCAAGGAGAAAAGTCTTGTGCCGTGGACGAAGAGCGAGGTGGACGAAATGCTGAAACGGAACGGGATAACCGTTGAACATGACGAGCTGTACGACGTCTGCTATGTCGCCAATATGCTGAAAGCCGATTTCTACAAGAAATCCCTTGCGGATGAAGCGCACCTGTGCGTGCATGTGAAATTGTACCTCGACGATATTGACGGCGACCCGTGCCGTGCGTTCGATGAATTCTACGCCACCTGCATCGGCAAGGGGGTTCCTATCCCCTGGGAGGACATGCTGGAGGAAAGAAAAGAAGAAAGGTCATGATAGTACAAGAATTCTACATACCGGACTATGATTGGGAAGTGAGGGTATATTACGCAGTGGACTGCTATTATACCGACCGCATCATCGCCGACCTTCAACGGGTAGGATGCAGGGGATTGGATTTGGTGAATGCCTATAAGAACATGCGCGCATGTAATCTGAACACAGGCATCACCTATTCCAATATCCGGAACAGAGAGACCGTAATGGTTATTGCTCTTACTTCTTCGCCAGAAGAGTTTCAGAACTCTTTCGACCATGAAAAGGGGCATCTATGCCGGCATATCTCACGTGCATTTGGCATCGACCCGTACGGGGAAGAGGCACAGTATCTTAGTGGGTATGTGGGGCAGAAGATGTTTCCGGTAGCAAAGAAATTTTTGTGTGAACATTGCAGACGTAGCTTATGTGGGAAATAGTACAAGCCATCTTATCAGGCAAATCACGGGAAGAAGTATATAGCATGCTTTCTCCTGAACAGAAGGAGACGCTGAATAGTCTCGCCGCAGCAAACGGCATAAATCGTAAACAACGTAGAAAACTTGAACGTGATGCGAAAAAGGGATTACATAGACGAACTGCTTGAATTGGCGGACAATGTCCTTTACATGGACTATTGCCGCCTTTTCCAGGTTATCCAATGGAACGTTTAGAACGCCTTGAACGGGCTATACATTGGGTTATACCGCTTGCTGTTTTGGCAAGGGTTATATCGTTGTGTTTTTGATACGCTGCAACCTCTTTCGTCGTTAATTTGAGTTCATAAGCTATTTATTTTCATTATTTTCTACTTCATTCAGTTTTCTGCCACACATCGGGCAAAAGTTAATATCAAAACCATAATATCCGGTTGCACTGCCCCATGATAGCGGTATATCAACATCTACATATAGAGTTTTACCATCATAAATTAAATAGCACTCATCAGATTTATGATTAATACCTCGAAGCTGCTTACAGAAATCACACCCTTCAATTTTTATGGGGTGTTCATCACCCCAAGTAACACCAGAACCAAACATGTTTATCATGTCGGTTCTATCAAATCCCTCTAAGCCATTCAAATCATCTATGATAGAATTGGCAGCCAATTCTATTTCTTTACCTCTGTCCATAAACATTCATTTTCAAGTAAATTCAACATCACTAAGATTAAGCACACCTTTATCAGTAAACTCATACCCTATGTATGTAACCGAATTGCCGTTTATAATGTACCAATCGGTTAAGTTATCATCATCGCTATCTGCAAAAAGCAAGTCATGTGTTACGCTGTTACCTCTCTTTAAGCCTACGTAATAATTGTGATTGTAGAAACTGATTTCGGGAATATGCTTAAATGAGCATGTGTCTATACCGTCATAGACACCATACCTTTTCTTGAAATTCTCATTCATAATTATTTATTTTACAAATTCGTACATACCATCTTAATCTCTTCTTTGCTTTCAAGGAAATCAACCTTAGAGGCTGCTATCATAGCCTCTGTGTAAATCTTTTTATCTAAAATATTATTCTCTTTCATATTATCTGCATTTCACTTTTGTAAGTCCATACTTAGCCAACCTTAGATATATCGTCCTTACACTTACATTCAGCATTTCTGCCATTCTGCGGGGTGGTATGTTTTCTTCCTTGTACAACTTGGTAATGTTTTCTTCCGAAAGCGGGTCGACAAAAGGTTTCTTCGGCTCTGCTATCCCCATCCGTTTACGTGCCTTCGCTGCATATGCTTCATTTTGTTTGTCTTTTGTGACATAAATAACGGTGGTCTTGTTAAGGCGTAGAGGGAACAGCCTTTTTCCCACTTCCTTGTGTTGTTCGGCAAGGCTTTCCGCATCACCGTTGACAGTAGTGTCAACCTTCTTGTATTTGTCCGGGATGCGGGAGTGTCTGTCTCTGATTATTCTGTCTGCTTTTCTCATGACTTCTTTTGAACGGTCGTTTGACAACTCATTTAGTTTTTCAAAATTAAACCCCATACATAGTTTCTTTTGCGTAGCGTTTCAATTCGCCAATGGAAAATAATCTCTCTTTCTCGTAAATCCCGGCTGCGCTATGTTCAAGACTACATCCATTGGAATAATGCCACCCTTCGAGGAATATTACAGCATCACATTGGAGCAGGGCGGTAATATCCCTGCCTATATGCTCTTCGTAACTCGCATTTGGGTTTGGGGATACCTCTAAGGGAGATACAGCTTCAAAACCAAGTTGTTCTATCAACTCGGAAGCAGATTTGCATCGTTTTTCAACGTCCTCTATGTTATGCCCAGTGATAGGCAGACTGATATATACTTTCTTTTTACTCATGGCTTATCACATCTTACATATCTAACTCCTAATATATTCAACGTACCTCGGCAATGAGGACAAATGTTTTTGCAGTAATAAGACCCTATTACTACCGCTGGCTCTTTAACTGGCGCAAAAGTGCACAAATGAGACAGCCATGTATCTATCTTTTTGTATCTTCTTAATTTAATCATATATTTCTTTACTTTTCAATTTATCAAGAAACTCACTATCGCCCGAATAATCCGCACCGATAGCTTTTTTGCTTTCAACAATCTGTTCCAAAAGGGTTATAGCTTCCTTTTTCACTTCTTCCACTCCGTCATAACCGCAAGCGTTGTCAACCAACTGCTCTATCGCTGATTTAGGCTTGGAAAGCTGTTCTTTGAGCTTGTCCAATCTCCAGTAGCAGTAATCAATGGTAGCGATGTGTTCCAGTTTATTCATGGTTGTATCTTTCTTTTAACTCTTTCAAAACAATCTCCACACCTTCATCCAGCCCTTTCTTGTAGCCGGATATATGCTCACCTATGTTGTAGACCAAACATCCTGCAACAATAAGAACAACTCCTACAACCCTATGCCAATAGGGCAGGGATACACTAAACGGTGAGAATGTCAGTCGGAAGTGACCGATGAATAATGCCGATATGATGAATATCGCAAGAAATAAAATAAGGTTTGTTTTCATAATCAATCCTCCACTTTTTCAAAGTGCACATCTTGTTTATCTTGTCTCGTATAAGAAATGCAACGAAAATCACAGCATTCCAGTGTGTAATCAAAATAGCACTTATCGCATCCGTACATAATATCGCCATCTTTTTTCACGATAATTTTTTCTCCATTATATTCAAATACCTCTCCGATTTTTCTTTCTTGTCTCATAATCATATTTCCTCTACTTTAAAAGATAATTTTTCAAGTTTCTCAATCTGCTTACGAAGAGAGGCGATTTTCCTAATCTTCATTTCTTCCGCCTTTTTCAACGCTTCGGATTTATCGGTGAATGCGTTTTCCCCTATACGGAAGTAAGAATATGAATCATCAATTACATATTCTCTATTTTCAAATCTACCTCTAATAATATCTGTTTCTATCTCTTTAATGCCTACTGTTAAGGCGTACTTTGTTATAAATACTTTTGCCATAGTTATATAAGTTTTAATACTTCTCAAAATTTGGAATTTGCAAATAGAACGAGTTTCGAGACATGGGAAGCCAACACTTTTGCTCCTCATTGCACGTATTCCAATTATATTCTCCAAATTCATCATTTAATGCTTCCACTATCTTATAGGCTACATCTTTTACAAAACGAGTATTAAGCATCTTCTTGTCTTTAATAACGATTGTAGGTGTATAGAGTGAAATTTTATACTCTCCGCCGTTTTCTATCGACCAGCTACCTTGTGCTACTGTAATGTGCGGATTGGTTTCGTTTTTATACTCTTGTACTATACTTAGATAGCCATTAAAATAGTTGGCTATTAGCTCCGACTTATATACTTTTAGTCCCGTTGCTTTTTCTAAAAGTTTTCTAAGTCTATAAGCATCATTTACAACAGGAGTCATTTTCATATAAGTTTTAATGCTTCTTGTATCCCGGCTTCCAGCGCTTCCTCGTAGGTGTTGTAATACGCCAAAGATCTATCGGATAATCCTATCAAATCATGCTCCGGAATTGTCAGTATATTATAAATCCAATAATTTCCATGCATATAGGATACTTCCACGTACATACCTTTGGTTTCACGCAGCCACTTAGCCGCAATAGATTGAATCGGATAATGATATTCATTAAAGCCTTTCTCTTTCAGCATCTTCGCTGTCTCTAATGTTACAAGTTCTTCGGTCATGGCTATTGTTTTTTCAAATTAATAATCTTCGTTTCGTAGTTGTCAAGCCCCTTTTTATGGGTACGGATAACTACTATACTATCATTAAGATAAGTCACGCTGCCCTCATGTGTACGCTGCTCTATTGGATATTCTCCAGAGTTATTGCACCCGAATAGTGCAACTGTTGCCAAAATGATAATTATTTTCTTCATACTTTAAAGTGTTCAATCAGTTCGTTTACATTTGCCTTATGGTAGTTGTCCAAATCGGTATCGTTCGGCAGATGATAAAAATCAATACCGGACAAACCTTTCCTGTCATCATCCCGGTATATTCCCCAATCACCCTTTCCGTTGGTAAACCACTGGCTCTTGTCTGTATCATCTCTCAATGCAGCAATGGCGAGAAACAAAGATTCGTTGGTTCCGCAATCAATAGGAGAAGTATGTGTACATACCTGAAAAGGGCAGATTATTTCCATTCCTACGACACAGCCAAATGTTGTCATGAGATAATTTGAGCCATCCGTTGATTTCATAATAATATAACCCAATCCTCTTAGCTTATCAATGAGTTCAGGTGTGCTCTTCTTTATTAGACATCGTGTTGTAAATCCCATAGTTATTCCTCCTTATCAATCTTTACTTATTACGATATATTTCTCCTCCAACGTTTTTAGATTCTTCACGAGAAAGTGTAACAGTTACTTTGCCACGATTGATAAAACGTTCATCAGAGTTATGCCGTCCGGCAATTACTGTACATAAGAAAAAATCTGTTTTATCACATGTTTCTTGCAAGCTGCAATTGTCACACGGACAGCCTCCTCTCATTGACACCATTTCATGCAGCACTCCGTCTATTATTATTCCGTTCTTTACTTCCATAATCAAATACAATATCGAATAATTTTATTTTTCTTACAAAATCTGATTGAATACCTTACTGCCTTCCGTATGTCCTCATACTCCTTTATACTGTACACGTTGTATGTACGGAGCTTTTTCATAATCGCTTCCTCTATAAAAGGAAGAATCTCTTTCTCAAACCTACTCATTTCCTATGTGTTTTACGGTTCTTGTTCGTTCAACATAATTTTATCTCCTTCTCTTTTAAGGCTTATATCAATTGACAACCTATCGGCAATTTCCTCCTTAATTATCTCCCTGCACAAATTCCTTATCATAGAGTAATCACCGTTTCTTTTTATCTCGTCGGAAACCATACAACGAACCCATCTCTCTATATCAACATCGTTCCCGTAGGTGTTATGGAAGATACGTTTAACTTCCTCTTTCACGACTGGAATCATAATTTCCTTTATATCCTCTTTAGTCAACTTTAGTTCGTTATGGATATAGTTCTTTACTTCTCTGTATCTATATTTACTCATATTAACCCAATTCTCTTTAATCTTTTTCTAAAATTCTTTTCATTCAAAGCTTGTTCATAATAGCAATCCGGCTCAATAACTGTTTTGGTTTTCATTATAGGTTCCCCGTTTAATCCAATTGAAACTTCGTTGATAATAGAAGCTCTCTTTATCTCTTTCGTTTTCAGATTAAACGAAAACAGAATATGACCCGGAATCTTTCTCTTCTTATCCGTTAATTTATATTCATGATGTTTCTTTTGAACATATTCTACCTGGTTTTTAGATAGATTACCTTTGTTAAATTCCGAAACTATTTCCATATCAATCACCGTTTAAAACATACAACAACTCTCTTGCTTTCCTATAGGTATCAAAGCCTTTTACGTTCACCCATTCGGATGAAATACGTTTGTCTTTTCTGACTTGTACCCAATATATTATTATGGGGATACAACCGTTGTACCCTTCTCCTCGTATGATTCTGTACCTTTCCATATTAGTCCCCTTTCTCCTTAATCCGTTCCAGTACATCCTTGTTGGCTTCGAGTATCTCATCGAAAGAGGGAATGGGCATCCAGGCAATTTCTTCGTAATACATTGCTGACTTTGCCGCCCAATCTCCATTTGTATAGCAATTTTCCGATACAAAATATTTATCACTACGTTTCATTCTATTGAGAACCAAAACTTCATCTTTAGTTTCCGGCAACCGTTCTTCAACGCTTATCCATGGGAATTGCTTTGCCTGCCATTCGGCACCAGTCTTAAAACCCCTCGTCAGTCCATTGTCATAATCGACCACATTTTTTACCTTAAAAGGCAATTTATCTAAATTATTAGATTCATAATTGGCAAAATTCATTGCTGCTTCTTCTACCGTCTGTTTCATATTCTTCCGATTAAATTATTACCATGACATCACGCTTTCTGGCAAATATATAATCCGTCATATAGTACGTGATGGCTTTCTCTTCGGCGTCTCTCAACAATTCATGTTTAAGAATCTTATAGTAGGAGTTGGTATGCGCTGCATAGACCATGATTTCTCTTACCCGTTTCAAATCGTCTAAAAAGGATTGAGGGTTATGTTCCTTTATTTTCTTTATATTCATAATTGACCGTCCTTCTTTACAATTCTACCATCGTCTAACAACGTGTATAGTTTACCCTTATATGCCAGAGCGAAACACCATTGGCGGGCATACATCAAATACTGATGCAATTTGTATCTATGCTGGTATTTCTGCATCTTTTTTCTTATTCTTTTCTTCATGTATTCGATTTAATATTTCCCTTTCAATAACTTCTTTTGCATTAAAGCCGAATAAGCCTTTCTTTTGTTCGTGAAAATCTGCAATAGGAACTTCATTGATATAGTAGTAGAAAGCCTCATAGCCGTCTGTAAAATTGCGAGCAAGAAAGCCATTAGGGTGAGTGTTCATATATCTTTCAACGGCTACTATCATTCTTCGGGCATAACCGGGAAACATCTTGAACTCTAATTGCATCTGTTTGTAGTTGCAGAGCGGACAACCGACACAACCATGCCGGGTAAGGTTATAAGGAGCATCATAATACTTTGAATACGGCAATCCATATTTTCGGATATAGTTCCAAACATCTTCTTCCGACCAAGTAAGAATGGGAAGGATATGTTTTGCGCCTTTCATCCACTTGCGAGTATCGCACTGTTCCGGTTCGTAATCTTTCCTGTTACGGCTTTCGGCGGCTCTCATCCCCTCAATACTGCGTTTGCCAATACCGTACCGTTCTTTTAAGACTTCACAGCAGAACCGGCGTAATCGAGAAGGGAATCCCTTTTCTTCAATCAGTTGGAAGAAAGACTTTTCCGGATGCATTATCTGGACTTGCGGATAATTTTTCTTTATAAAGCTAATTGTTCCCGGCGGGTCTACTGTGGTATTGGCGTAGACAGCGTTATACTCAATGCCCGCACGTTCGGCAAGGTCAAGTATGACAACGCTATCTTTTCCACCAGAAAATCCCAGATTTAAAGGTTTATCCTGATATATACTCCGTAGGAAATCTATTGACTGTTGTTCTTTCTTATCCATTTACTCTATTTCTTTTATTCCGCTCCCGATTATCTTCCGAAACACACATCTTGCACCATGACGTCTTGATGTGATACGCCTTTCCGTTGCGGTAGATTGTCCTGTCATAGAAGCAGGATAGCAGAAGCGGCCTTCCGCAACGGCTACATGTCTTGCGTTCTATGCCGTCCACTATCACCCGGTTTCTCGGTTTCCGCTTCACTATCTCGCACTGGCCGCATTCGGATGCACCGTACTTCCGGCAATAGGCAAGGGAATGCTTGCCACATTTCGCGAAAGAGGTGCAATCGGAGCGGGGGACTGTCTGATGGATGTTCATACTATTTGCCTTTTTCTATAGATTCTATTGCCAGGAATATCTCATACATTACTTGTGGGACAATCGCATTGCCGTATGCCTTTATTGATTCCTGCCGCCACTTTGAAAAGGCGATACCGTCCAATCTGGTGGAAATCCCATCATCTCGGCTACAAACAGGGGATTGAGTTGGGAAATTTTCCCATCCTCGCATGGCGTATTCTGTATTATTTTCGCTATTGCTTCTTCCAAGTTTCCTTTGTTCCTTTGTGCCATTTGTGGATTGTTCAGATTTATATCGTTCACTTTGTTGGCTCTCGGTGTCGGCAGCAGGTTGTTCCCTGCCAAATCTCTTAGTCTTGCCGAGAATACTTGCCCTGTTGGTCTTCTTATTTTCATCCCTGTTACTTTCGCTGCGCCTCCCTGTCCGTCCGACGCTGTCGGTGTCGGTAAAAGCTCCAATGGCATGAATACCGTCTTGCCCTGTATATTGCATATTTTCAACCCTTGCGTCTGTACGGTTGGCAATAAACCAAACCCTGTCTCTTCGGTGTGGCGCGCCGATGGCACAAGCCGGAATAAGTAGCGGTTGGACGGAATATCCCTCACGCTCAAGGTCTGTACATACGGTTTCGACAACGTATTCCTGCCGATGCAATATTCTTTTTCGGTCAACCTCTCCGAATAGAGATTCTTCACGTCCCAACGTAGTTTCACTGCCGGGCTGTACCATCGTGAGGATTCCAGCAACGTTTTCACCAACAACCCAATCGGGCTGTATCTCCCGTATCGCTCGTAGCATTTCCGGCCAGAGATATCGGTCATCTTCCGCTCCCTTTCGCTGTCCGGCACAAGAGAAGGGCTGGCAGGGAAAACCTCCGGTGAGGACATTGATTTTCCCTTGCCATTCTCTAAAATCAGTTTTCGTGATGTCTTCATAACTTTTGCTGTTTGGAAACCAATAATCAAGTATCTTTCTCCCGAACGGGTTTATCTCGCAATGGAACACGTTTTTCCAGCCCATCATTTCAGCAGCTATTTCTGGACCGCCAATGCCGCTGAACAGAGAGCCATGTGTTAATCTTTCACTCATTCTTCTGATTATTAATTGTTGTCTAATCAATCAGCCTTTATCGCATTGGCGATATTATCTGCATCCGACAGTTTCCTTGCAAGAACTTCAAATGCAGAAGTGCATCGTTCGGTGTTCATGTTCACCGTTCTGCCGATTTTGAGATTGTCGGAGGCAAGGTTCATCAGTCTTGCCACATTATCCAGTTTAAGGTAATCCAGCATGAATCCGTTGAATTTTGAATCCTTCTTCCTTAGTTCTCCTATCCGTTCGTCGAACTGTACACAAGCATAGTCGCACAACGTCCTTGCCAGTTCGAACTTTGCAAGTTCTGCGGAATGGGATATTCCGTTGTCATCAAGTGTCTGCTTGAACTGCCAGTATAGCATATCCACGTGCTTGTTCACTTCTTCCGTGTACTTGTCGTTGCAGTCGGCGAAAAACTCGCTCCGGTCTGAACCGATAACGCTGTTTACAGTACGCTCGTATTCCTTTCTTGCCTTATCGGCATCATTCAAATACCGCTTGAATGCCTGTTTGTAATAAGGCGTTCTCTTCATCGCATGCAGACACTCGATAACCTGCCCGCAACAGATGTCGTTCGTGAGCAATATGTTGTAGGTGCACAGAACTACAAGACTCTCATATTTGCTGATTATCTGATTTGCCGTGTCGGTGGTCATTGCCTTGCCTGTTCTGCCTTGTTCATATTCTTGTTTTTGCTCTCTTTTGCAAGTTCATCAATCATGCGCTGATACTTCCTTGCCACCAACGGGCAGCGTATGCGCATTGCATTGTCACGCTGCCATTCCAATTGTTCGATTTTCTTTTCAATCTCTATGTCCATGATTATTTACCGTTTGTTTCTTATTTGGATAAACCCTCGTTTTTCGCATTCCTTCAACAGTTCCATATCTTCATCCCTTATATCGCATGGCGTCTCATGATTAACACTCATGTAATCCGATATGCCAAACTTTTTGCATATATCATAGTAAAAGCGTCTTTGCCTGCCTCTTGTCGTCCAACATATTGTAAGTCTCATACTTTATTGTCAAATTTATGTTTTCGCCAATACTTATAACTGGCGTACTCTCCACGTCTATCAAACATTATACGCTCGAATGTACCAACACGCCGCAATGCTTCGTTTGCGTACAGGTCTCCACCGGCTATCTTAGCTTTCAACATCTCAATGTACTCTTCCCGGCTATACTCTTCTCCAGTAAAAACATTAATTTTTTCTTCCGGCATTGAGTGTATCACTTCATCCCGCTCCTTATCGTAAGTGGCAAACCAGCTCATGATGACAGAACCGTCTATTTTGCCGTAAAATCCACCGTATGATGAGTTTTCCCTTGCCCGTTTAAAACAAAGGCAAACGTCCTCAATTCTGAAATAATAATACTTGTCAAGGATAGAGTTTACAATGGATGCTACTTGATAGTCATTCATGTCTTCCCTCGTTCTTCCATAAAACAAAAGTGTTCCTTCGATAAATTTTACAAGGACGGCCTTTATGCAATCCGCATTAACGGATTTCCATTGTGACAGCTGGATTGGCGGAGAATTGATTGCTTGTTTAATGGTTGTTATCTCGCTACTGATGTTCTTGCAGATAGCTATCAGCTGCTTGGAAGATAGAACCGCTATTTCCTTGCTTGTTAGTGTTATTTCTGTTCCCATTGTCTTTTAGTGGAAATAACCCTTGGTAATTATTACTCATGCTTTGCTCTATTATCGCAATCATCATCTGCTTGTCACCTCCCGAAAGGGTCAATAGCTTTCGGTAACATGCCTCGGCTCCGGTCTGCTTGTATGGCTGGCCCCTCTCTTTCTTGTAGTTGAGCCAGTATATGAATACATCCTTGTATTCTTCCTCTACGAAATAGAGGTCAAGCTCCTCCTTCTTCCTTGTCGAGTTCCTTCCGTCCATCCATGCTTTCGCTATTTCATTTCGAATTTCGGAAGGGTATTTCAGAGAATACTCTTCCGCTTGCTGCTTTATTGTTTTCATATTATTACTTTCTATATGGTATTAAGAAATTTGTTCACGAAGTAAACTTGTCCTTTGCCACTAACTTTTGTAGTCAATGTAGTATGTAAAACGCCATTACTTCCAGAGCGTACGCCTTTTTTGATTACAAACAACCCTTGTTCTATGTATTTCTGATTTGGCACG
>OGZQ01000193.1_pt1 | contig 51908 bp, 40 predicted proteins | sample 1576841 | NCBI WGS metagenome assembly OGZQ01 (sample SAMEA3541527, study PRJEB24748) | human gut metagenome | biome: human gut; feature: human-associated habitat; material: faeces | place: China | collected 2012
TGTTTTAATTAAGCACACTAACTATATTATATGTTTAAAGCAAATGAAAATGTCTATTCGTTTATAACTTGCACCTTGTGGTTGATCTTCGCCAGGCTATCCGCCAAAACCTGTTCCGCTTTCACATCATTTGAGATAGCGACCGACGGTGCAGTTACTTGTTTACCAATGGTATCCGTAGCCAATACACTTCCATCATCTCCGGAGAAAGAATGTTGTGCCACATTCCCCAAAGAAAGGATGATTGCAATTACGGCAGCGGCCTTGAACAGAGGAATAAAACGACCGGTCAGTGTCAAACGTTTCGCTTTTACTACCGTAGGCTCCACCTCTGCCAGAATACGTGCATCAAAGTCTTCGCCCAGTCCTACTTCCTGCTGAACCTGCTGATAAACAAACAGATTCTTATAGCGAAGCAAATGAGCCGGAACTTCTTCCTTTGCGAAGAAGTCGCGCAATGTTGCTTCCTCCTCAACGGAAGTTTCGCATTGCCAGTATCGCTCGAGGAGCTGTTCTATATCCTTATAATCCATATTCGTCAATTTCTAAATACCTTTGTTTTACTTTTTGCCTGGCTCTGAAGAGATTCACTTTGACTTGTTCCTCTGTCAGATTCAGCAAGGTTGCAATTTTTTTATAGCTTTCACCTTCAATGTCCCTCAGTTGCATGATAAGCCGCTGTTTTTCGGGAAGTTCGTTTACCAGTCTATTAATGATGTTCATTCTTTCATCATGAATCATCTGGTCGTACGGACTGTTTGCATCAGGTTCTTCCTCCATTTCGGGGGTGAGTTCCACATTTTGAGCTTCTTTCTTCTGACTCCGGTCTATCGCCAGGTTCTTTGCCACTGTCAGGCAATAGGCTTCGACCGATTCAAATTGAGACCACTCATCACGCTTGTTCCACACTCTTATCATGGTGTCCTGAACGACATCCTCGGCTTCGGCCCTATCCAGGGTGATTCTGAGAGCCAATCGAAAGAGTTTATCCTTCAACGGCAAAATATCGTTTCGGAAGCTGATTTCTTGCATCTCTATAATAATGACGGGCTAGGATATGAAAAGTTACAGTCGCCCACTACTTTTTTTTGAATTATTTTTTTATTCTCGTTCCTCCAGAATCGTTAATCGCTGACGCTAAGGTGATTACCACTTCAGAAACTCCTGCATTTATTGCTTCAAAAGAATTTTCCAACTTAGGAATCATACCTCCTTGAATAACGCCATCGGCTACATATTGTTCAAATTCGGCACGGGTGATTTGAGGAATCACACTGTCGTCATCATTCTCGTCACGCAACACGCCTTTCTTCTCAAAGCAATACACCAATGTCACATCAAACAGAGCCGACAACGCTTTCGCTGTTTCCCCGGCAATGGTATCTGCATTCGTATTCAACATATTGCCGTGACCGTCGTGCGTCAATGGAGCCATCACGGGAACAACGCCTTTATGTATCAAATCCGACAATAAAGTGGCATCCACCTGTTCCACATCTCCCACGAACCCGTAGTCTACGTCTTTCACCGGACGTTTCACCGAACGGATTACATTCATATCCGCTCCGGTCAATCCAAGTGCATTGACTCCGTGTGCTTGCAGACCTGCCACAATGTTTTTATTCACCAATCCGCCGTACACCATCGTTACGACTTTCAACGTTTCGGCATCGGTAATCCGACGACCATTTACCATTTTGCTTTCAATACCCAGTTGCGCGGCAATCTTTGTTGCCGAACGACCGCCACCATGAACCAACACTTTATGTCCGTCAATAGCGGCAAAGTCATTTAACAACTGACGAAGGGTGGCTTCCTCTTCTACGATTTTGCCACCCACCTTAATTACTGTTAGTTTTTCTCTCATTTCTTGATTTCTAATAAGTTCACCGAATGGAGAATCCGGCTCCGGCACCCTGCCGGTTATTCCAAATAAGTATATCCGTAAAGCCCCGAACGATAGTTGGAAAGGAATTCTTTTCCTTCTTCCAAGGAGATTTTTCCTTCTTTCACTGATTTCGTCACCCAAGTTTCGAGCGTACGTACCAGCTTCTTCGGATTGTACTGCACATAGTCCAACACCTCCGCTACCGTTTCTCCGTCGATAATCTGTTCGATATTATATCCTTTCTCGTTCACCGAAACATGCACGGCGTTCGTATCACCGAACAAATTATGCATATCTCCTAAAATCTCCTGATAAGCACCCACCAGGAATACAGCCACATAATAAGGTTCTGTTTTCTTCAGTGCATGTACAGGCAGATAATGAGCCACGTTACGGGTAGAGATAAAGTTGGCAATTTTACCGTCCGAGTCGCAGGTAATATCTTGTAAAGTAGCCGAACGCTCCGGTTTTTCATCCAATCGCTGAATAGGCATGATCGGGAATATCTGGTCAATTGCCCAAGAGTCAGGAAGTGACTGAAACAGCGAGAAGTTACAGAAATATTTATCGGCAAGCAGTTTGGACAATCCACGGAATTCATCGGGCGCATGCTTCAAACCGGCTGCAATCTGATTAATCTCACGTGTAATAGACCAATACAGACGCTCGATTTGTGCACGGGTTTTCAGATCCACGATTCCATGACTGAACAAGTCCAATGCTTCCTCCCTGATCTGCTGCGCATCGTGCCATGCTTCCAACATCTTGTTCTGGTTCAGCGAATCCCAGATTCCATATAACTCCTGCACCAATTCGTGTGCATCCGGAGCAATTTCCTCCTCGTCATCCCATTCGGGTAAAGTAGCGGTTTCAAGAACTTCAAAGATGAGAACAGAATGGTGTGCCGTCAATGCACGCCCACTTTCCGTTATGATATTCGGGTGCGGGATACCATTCTTATCGCTCACGTCTACCAGCGTAGAGATAGAGTCGTTTACATATTCCTGAATGGAATAGTTTACGCTACCTTCGCTATTGGACGAACGGGTTCCGTCATAATCCACTCCCAGTCCACCGCCAATATCAACAAACTCCACATTGAAACCCATTGAATGGAGCTGCACGTAAAATTGTGAAGCCTCACGCAAAGCCGTTTTGATACGACGGATCTTCGTCACCTGACTACCGATATGGAAATGAATCAGCTTCAGACAATCTTTCAAGCCTTTGCTCTCCAAAAAATCGAGCGCTTCGAGAAGTTCGCTGGAAGTCAAGCCGAACTTGCTGGCATCTCCTCCCGACTCTTCCCACTTTCCGCTACCGGAAGAAGCGAGTTTGATACGTATACCGATATTAGGCTGCACATTCAGCTGTTTTGCCATTTTTGCTATCAGCTTCAGTTCGTTCATCTTCTCTACAACGAGATAGATACGTTTACCCATCTTTTGGGCAAGCAGAGCCAGTTCAATATAACTTTCGTCTTTATATCCGTTGCAAACAATCAATGAGTCAGAGTCCGTATTGACCGCAATCACCGCATGGAGTTCCGGTTTAGAGCCGGCTTCCAGTCCGAGATTGAACTTCTTTCCGTGGCTGATAATTTCTTCCACCACAGGGCGCATCTGGTTGACCTTAATCGGATAAATAATAAAGTTCTGGGCTTTATAACCATACTCCTCGGCTGCCTGTTTAAAGCAGGACGACATCTTTTCAATACGGTTGTCCAAAATATCCGGGAAACGCACCAGCATGGGAGATGCCACATCACGCAATTGTAACTCATCGACCAGTTCTTTCAAATCAACGGATACTCCATCTTTACGAGGTGTAACAACGACATGACCTTTGTCATTAATACCAAAGTACGAGGTACCCCAACCTGTGATGTTGTAGAGTTCCTCAGAATCTTCAATACGCCACTTTCTCATTTTCTGTTATTCAGTGTTTTTAGTAAATAATTGGACGGCAAAAATACGGATTAATCTACATGTTGGCAATTAATTAGACATTAATTGTTTCAAACGGTCCATATAACCACTATTTCCGTTGCGGGCGTCATAGCGAAGTGCCAGCTCTTCTGCCTGCTGATAGAAATAATTGCGAAGCTCGCTGACCTGATAAATTCCATCCGGATGATAAAGAGGGAATTCCTCCGGCAACGACAAAGAGACTTCCGGACGGGTCTCATACTTCAAGGCCTCTACCATATCGCAAGAGAAGCGATATTTCTTCAACGTATTCGTACGCAAACTCCAACCGATGCACCGCTCGGCATACTCCCAGCCTCTTTCCGGCTTCGTCATTATATTATAAGCAATAAACAATCCCAAGTAAAGCAAAAGATATTCATCCTTTTCTCTTCCCTGCAATGCTTCTTCGGCACGTGCACACATATCAGCGGCAACCTCCGGTTTACCAGCTTTCTGTGCATAATAAGAAAGCTTCAAGTAAGCCCGCAAATTGGCTTCATAACAGGTGACCTGCTTATTAATCAATGGCTGCGCCCGGCTGTAAGCCTCATCAAACTGCCCTGTTTCCAAATAATAATCCAGCATAAAATTCAGTTCGCAAGCCTCACACGACTGACCGTCTATCTTTTCATTCAGCATCTTGTCAATGTATTCTTTTGCCTTGTCATACTGGCGCATCCAAACACATTCCACAGACCAGCGGTGATAATAACTCCGCAAAGAATATCCATTCCGGAGAATACGGGTTTTATAATCCTCACCGATCGCTTTTACCTGTTCCATCGGAATTTCCGGCAGATCGAACGTACAAGCCCAGATCCATTTATATTTCCACAACAAGTCATCTTCTTTGATTACATCCTTGTGATTCTCGTAATCATCCAGGATTTTAGAGAACACGGTAATCTCTTCCGCATCTGCCGAAAGAAGATTCAGTTCATAGATAAGATCCAGTCTCAACTCCGTAGCCCATTCCACATCTTCGTTCTCATCAGCGATGCGGATAGCTTCTTTCAATAGATTAGCTTTTTCACGGGGATGCAGGCTGTCATTCTGTGTCTGCAACAGCAGTTTTTGTATTTCAAGTGTGTATCTCATATTCTTTTTTTAATTCAGGAAATTTATAAAATCATTCATTTTCGAAGTCATCAGTTCGCTAAGCGAACGGTTGAAAAGCTCCATTTCTTCACTGTTCACCGGATATTTACCTTGCAGAAGCGATTGTACATACAATATATGCACCACATGCTGAAACAGTTTATTGTCTCCCTGTATTTGCAATAAAGTCTGCACCATTTCGTTATCCGCATTGAAAGTGAGTGTCGGTGGAATCTGCTTGGCAGTATTCACAGCCCCCAATACAGCCGCCAACGGATTATTAGCACTTTTAGCTACATTCTCCTTTTCCTCCGCCACAAAGATTACCGGAATATCCACCGGAGTAAAATGTTTCAGACGGCAGACACAGCCAAACCGCTTCAACAACTCGTTCGCTTTCATTTCAAAAGCCTGAAACTCTTTATTCGCCTCCACTTCGCCAAACTGTTCCAGCAACCGTGAAGGAGATATTTCATCCAACGTAAGTTCCGGATTCAGACGGACATACTTTTTCAACAAAGTTTCATCAAAGGTATAAGCAGCATTCACCACCAACCATCCTTGCGCTCCGGCTATACGGCGCACCTGACGGAAATCTTCCAGATTCTTGGTATAGCATATCACATTGCTTGCCGAACGAATACTTCCAAAACCACGCAGCCCCTTATTTGTTTCAAAAGGAAGGTAATCCATAAACAAACGGAGCAGTTCATTATCTTCCGAAGCAATCGCCTTGATATGGAAGTGATGAACATCCAAGATCCGGTTGAACATGGCTCGGTCATTCTGCACCAATCCCCGCAGATAATCCTTGATAGCTATCCCGATCTCTTTCCGTGCATCCTTCAGCTGGTCATTGCTCACCAAAGACTCGCGGGAAGCAGTAGACAGCAATCCGTCCGCATTCACCAGACAACGGATAAAGAAAGCCCACGGCGGCAGCAGATTACAATCGTCCTCACTCAACAGCATACGTTTAAGATATACCTTATGAGAATTGCGTACTGAGAATTGTGTTCGGAAAGGCAAAACATAAAGCACTCCTTCTACCTTACCACTTTCAGTATAAATCCGGAAAGCATCAAGAGCAGACGACTGGAATACTTTGGCCCCATAATCCAGCAGTTCTTTGCGAGTCGCCTTCGGGTCAAGCCATACAGGCGAAGGCGTATTTACCAACTCCTCTTCCCCCTGATAATGCAGATAGATAGGATACGGCAACACTTCCCCGTAACTCACCAGTATCTTCTTAAATGTTTCATATTCAAAAAGATGCATCCAGTCTCCTTTCGGGTGCAATACTACCTGCGACCCGATAGGCCGTTCTTCATCTGATAAAGTCAGCTGATACGTCCCATCCACTTTGCCACACCAGCAAACAGGCTGTCCGCCCATTGCCGAACGACTCTCCACGGTGATTTCATTAGTCACCACAAAACAAGATAACAATCCGATACCGAACCTTCCGATAAAATCGTCCGCATCGGGAGTATCCCGTTTTGAACTCTCTCCGATAACCGTCAGAAAACGATAAACTTCCTCCTCTTTCAGTCCGATTCCATTATCCCTGAACACCACCGTTTTGTCCTCATTCAGAAAGACATCAATGCGTCCGTTGTAATTCTCATCGATATTGCGTAGTGCCGTGATAGCATCTACGCAATTCTGCAACAGTTCGCGAACAAAAGTATTCGGGTTACTATAAATATGCTCTGATAACAGAGCAATCATACCTTTAAGATTGACCTGAAACAGATTATTCCCTTCTTTTTCCATGTTCCTCTTTTACTTTCTCCTCCTTCCGGTAATTTTAAGAGCTTTCTCATTGCCATTCTCTGCGGCCTTTTCGAACCACTCCATTGCAATTTCATCATTTTCTTCCACGCCTTTGCCCGTCAGATAGGCATTTCCAAGTTCAAATTGCGCTTTGTCGCTATTCTTTTCGGCAGCTTTCAGCAACCATTGCACCGCAGTTTCCGGATCAGGAGTACAACCTTCACCATACATCATCATCTTACCAAGATAATAAGTCGCAGCAATATTTCCATTCCCTGCCGCATCCGTAAACCAGCGGTAAGCTTCGGCATAGTTCTGTTTCACGCCTACTCCGTTGTAATAGCAAAGGCCGGTACGATACATACTCGTCGTATTTCCATTATCCGCAGCCAGCGTATAATATTTAAAAGCTTCCGTTTCATTATCTTCCACTCCGATACCCATTTCATAACAGATACCCAATCCTTCGCTATACCACTCGTATTCGGCAGCTTTCTTGAAATAGGCAAAAGCCTTTTCCGATTCGTTCAGACTGTCATAATCATACAGGTAATACTCACCCATACGCAACATTGCCATTGGAATTTCGTTGGCCACAGCCTTCTCATACCATTCCATAGCCTTTTTATTGTCTTCCAGACAGGGACCGCAACCAAAGAAATAATAGTCTCCCATCTTAAACTGGGCATAACCATAGTCCTGTTCAGCAGCTTTCATCATATATTCCACAGCCTTTTGCGGATTTTCTTCCACGCCATTGCCATTTTCATAAGCCAAGCCCAGCTCTGTCAGACAACGGGACTCTTCCTTCTCCGCCCCTTTGCCGAACCATTCGAGTGCCTTATCCCAGTCTTCTTCCGTTCCGATTCCTTCTTTGTAGCAACGTCCCAGAGCAAAAATCGCATCATTATCATCCGCTTCAGCCGCCTTTGTATACCAAGCGAACGCCTCTTCCGGTTTTGCTTCACCAAGAACACCCTTTTCCATATAAAGACCAGAACGGAACATCGCATAAGGATAACCCTGTCCGGCAGCCTTACTAATCAGTTCAAATGCCTTTTCATAGTTCTTCTCCACCCCATCGCCATTCTCATACAAGAACGCCAGTTCTACAAGAGCAAAGCAGGAACCCAGTTCGGCTGCTTTTTCATAACATTCTCTTGACTTATCGGCATCTTTTACACCGCTGTATCCATTAGCCAGGTAAAGCGCCATCCGACAATATCCGTCGGCATTGTTCAGCGAAGCTGCCTTTTCATAATACTCTAACGCCTTCACATAATCCGGTTGTTCAGACAAGAAGCCACGCTCATACATCCAGCCTAGACGATAAGCTGCATTTCCCGAACCCAGCTCAATAGCCTTCTCCAACAATTCTTTCGCACGATTCATGTCCTCTTCCACCAATTCACCGTTGAAATAGATATTAGCCAGTCCTTCTATACCTTGTATATAGTTATCTTCCACGCAACGGTTCAGACACACCAGTCCACGTTCCACGTTCTTATATTCATCATTATACAGGTAGATCAGCGCCAGTTCATACGCACTGTAAGATTCACAATAAAGCATCCCCTTTTCCAGCCATTCAATAGCTTTCGGCATATCCAGCCATTCTTCTTCCTGATAATTATATCCCAGGAAGTTAGCGGCAGACCACACCCCTGCATGCCAGGCTTTTTTCCAAAGTTCAAAGCCCAGTTCTTTCGGTTTATTCAGTTCCGGATAACGGAAATAAAGGGTAGCCAGATTTTTAAGACTATAAAGATTGGGAACTATCTCCAGAGACTTTTCGTAGTAAGCAGCTTCCTCCGCCACACTGCCTTCCGCCCTGTCGAGCGCGTCTCCCAGTGCTGCATATACATGAGCACGCAAACGTTCTCCTTCAGGCAGTTCGGCAAGCAGGTCATTCCGTATCTGCAACGCCTTCGCTTTATCTCCTGTAAATTCTTCGACAAAAGCACGATAATGTTTTCCCCATAAAATAGCTTCGGGAGAAGTGAGAGCGGCAAAACGTCGTTCGCCCTCCTCTTTATTTTGTTCACAATAGAATCCCATGTATCGCCAATAGGCAACAGTTGCTTCCGCTTCAGCCCAACCCATATCGGCAGCCTTTTCGTAATACGGAAACAAATAACTCATATCCCGCTTTCCATAACGGGCTTCAGAATATTGAGCACCCTTCTGTGCCCATCCCGCACCGCTAAACACAGCTACACGGTCGCATACCTGCATTACCTTCTCCCACCAAAATTCATATTCTTCTGCGTTGAGATCGACCTCTACGTTACAGTCAAAAGCACTGAATATCAGTTCAAAAAAATCTTCTGTCAGTTTCTCGTCTTCTTTTGTGTCCAAAGCATATTCACATACAGCCAATGCTTCCCACCAATTTTCCGCATTTAATAATGAGGCCGGTGTATACTGTGGAAACCATGCCCTTGCAGGCTGTCCGGACGCTTTTATTCTAGCGGATAACTCTCCAAATTTCTCTTTTAAAGTTTTCATGATATAGACTTTACCTTAATTTTGTGTTATTAGTCAATAAAAAAATCTCATAACGAGTGCAAGGTACTAATATTGACTGAATGAACAATAACAGAGTATCAAAAAAATAAAGTCTGATATACAATTTAGGCACAGATTATAATCCAAGAAGTTGTTGCAAACGTTGCACTGATGTTTCAATCTGCCAACGGTCTTCCAATTCGTCTGCATTAAAGATATATTGTGCCTGGTGATAAAAAGGCGCGCGTTTCTCAAGCGCCTGAACGATGAACGCTTTCAGTTCGTCATCCTCTTTCCCCTGAAGAATAGGGCGTTGCTGTTTAGCCACACGCAAGCGTCTGAACAGCACATCCGGATGCACATCGAGAAAAACCGTCTTTCCGGTCCGGTTCATAAATTCCATATTATCAAAAAAACAAGGCGCTCCACCTCCCGTCGAAATTACCACATTCTCAAACTCGGCTACTTCATGAAGCATATTCCGCTCCAGTTCCCTGAATCCTGTTTCGCCTCGTTCAGTGAATAATTCTCCAACGGTTTTGTGAAAACGCTCTTCGATATACCAGTCCAGATCAACGAACGGTATATTCATTTGCCGGGCAAATGCTTTACCCAACGTCGTTTTTCCGGCACCCATATAGCCGGTAAGAAAGATACGAACCATAAATGACTAATTTTGTGAGCAAAATTAATCATTTAATGAAGAATGAAGAATGAAGAATGAAGAATTTTAGCCATTATGCCATCCAATTCTTCATTATTCATTCTTCATTCCCGATTTATTTAAAGATTCTCACCCGTTCTTCAAGCGGCTGAAATTCTTTTTCACCCGGTTTGCCAATAGGAAGTCCGAACGGCATTTCCGCAATCAGATGCCAATGTTCCGGCAAATTCCATGCACGGCGCACTTCTTCATCAATCAACGGGTTATAGTGTTGCAGCGATGCTCCGAAACCTACATCCTCAAGCATCACCCAGATAGCCAGCTGGTGCATGGCAGAAGTCTGCAATGACCATCCCGGGAAGTTCTCCTGATAAGACGGGAAAGCCTCCTGAAGTCCTTTCACTACTTTTTGATCCTCAAAGAACAGTACAGTTCCGTAGCCACAGGCAAAGGAATGATCTATCTTCTCTTCTGTCTTTGCAAAAGCTTCAGCCGGTACAATCTTCTTCAATGCATCTTTCACGATCTGCCACAGTTTCTTATGAGATTCTCCCAACAGGAGCACCACACGTGTAGTCTGTGAATTGAATGCTGACGGTACGTGACGCACGGTCATATTAACGATACATTCGATCTCCTGATCGGATATAGGTGACTGATTAGTAATTGAATAGTAAGTCCGACGTTGTTTCAAAGCTTCACTAAAAGATCTTTCCATCATAGTTCCTTTCTTATTTTATATTCTTAAAACTCTCTTTTTTTTATAACAAGTATCCCCCCTAACTTGTTCAGTTAGAGAATATATTTGTACCTTCGCAGCGTCAATTCATTGACTATCTAAATTTATCGTCAGAAAAATGGCAAAACAAAAATTTTATGTTGTATGGGAAGGCGTCACACCCGGGATTTACACTTCCTGGACAGACTGCCAGCTTCAAATCAAAGGATACGAAGCTGCCAAATACAAATCATTCGATACGCGCGAAGAAGCGGAACGCGCGTTGACAATGTCTCCCTATGCTTATATCGGCAAAAATGCAAAGTCTAAATCAGGAGGTTCCAAACCTTCGTCAGATACTTTACCCTCTTGCGTGATCGACAATAGCCTGGCAGTCGATGCAGCCTGTAGCGGCAATCCGGGACCGATGGAGTATCGTGGAGTACACATTGCCAGCCGGCAGGAAATTTTTCATTTCGGCCCGATGAAAGGCACGAATAATATCGGCGAGTTTCTAGCCATCGTACACGGGTTGGCGTTGTTGAAGAACAAAGGTTTCGACATGCCTATTTACAGTGATAGCGCCAATGCGATCAGCTGGGTACGACAGAAGAAGTGCAAAACCAAGCTCCCCCGCACTCCGGAAACGGAAGAACTGTTTTTATTGATCGAACGGGCAGAAAAATGGTTGCAGGGAAATACGTATACTACTCGTATCCTGAAATGGGAAACGAAAGAATGGGGAGAAATTCCGGCCGACTTCGGCAGAAAATAAAAGAACATAAATTTCAATCATAAGAAAAGATGAAAACATTGACTTCAAACAAAGCTTTCTGGCTGTTATTAGTCATTTGCGTAGTTACTATCCTGCCTTTCCTCGGCTTGTCGGAATACCACACGAAAGGTGAGCCTCGCGAAGCTATTGTTTCCTATTCCATGCTGGATAGCGGAAACTGGATCTTACCCAGAAACAACGGAGGAGAAATGGCTTACAAACCGCCTTTCTTCCATTGGAGCATCGCTGCTGTATCAGCAGTAGTGAACGGAGGGCAAGTCACAGAAATGACCTCCCGCCTGCCGTCCGCCATCGCCTTGATTGCCATGACTCTCTGCGGCTTTCTGTTCTTTGCCAAAAGAAAAGGAGTGCAACTGGCGTTATTGGCCGCCTTTATTACCCTGACTAATTTCGAATTACACCGGGCCGGAGCCAACTGCCGGGTGGACATGGTATTGACAGCGCTCACCGTTGGCGCTCTATATTGTCTCTACAGATGGTATGAGAAGGGGCTTAAAGGTATTCCCTGGCTGGCCATTCTCCTGATGAGTTGCGGAACACTGACTAAAGGACCGGTAGGTACTATCATTCCATGCTTAGTTGTAGGCATATTCTTGTTACTCCGGGGTGTCAACTTCTTCAAGGCATTCCTGCTACTTTCCGCCTGGGCTATCCTTTCTCTCATCCTGCCTATCTGCTGGTACGTAGCTGCTTACCAACAAGGTGGAGAAGAATTCATCGCATTAGTGATGGAGGAAAACCTCGGTCGCATGACCAATACCATGAGCTATAATTCATGCGTGAACCCCTGGCACTATAATTTCGTGACCTTGTTTGCCGGATATGTTCCCTGGACACTGTTAGTCGTACTTTCCCTGTTCAGCCTGACTTACCGTAAGTTCAATATCCAGCCAGCCGCCTGGTGGAAACGTTTCACTGCTTGGATAAAGAATATGGATCCGGTGGATTTATTCTCTTTCACCAGTATTGTCGTCATCTTCGTTTTCTACTGCATTCCGCAGAGCAAACGCAGCGTCTATCTGATGCCTATCTATCCTTTCATTGCTTATTTCCTTGCCAAATATCTATTTTATCTGGTCAAGAAGCAATCCAAAGTCATCAAAGTATATGGAAGTATTCTTGCGGTAATCAGCCTGTTGCTGTTCACTTGCTTCATTGTATTAAAATGCGAGCTCATCCCTGAAACAATCTTCCACGGCCGTCACGCACAGGACAACATTAATTTCATGCGCGCCATACAAAATATCAGCGGTGCAGGAGCCTTGTTGCTGATTGCCGTTCCTACCGTCCTCGGTATCTACTGGTGGTTCTATCAACGGAAACATGCATTGAGCAACCGCTTCCTGTATGCCCTCGTCGTGCTTACCATGGGATTATACCTTGCATTGGACGGTGCTTATCAGCCGGCAGCATTAAATTCGAAATCCGTCAAATTCGTCGCTGCAGAGATCGAAAAGATTGCGCCGGAAAGCGAAGGGACTATGTACGAATTCATTGAAGAAAGTCTGCATGCAGCAGGTGACCCTGTACATTACTTCGAGATTAATTTCTACCTGCATAACCGTCTCGACAACTTCTACCAAAAACGTCCTGCCAAAGGTTTCTTGTTGATCGGCACCAATGACGCAGAGAAATATCTTCCTGAATTTGAGAAAGAGGGGTATCAGTTCGAACAGGTTTACGAATCTCCTAAACGAGTGCTCCGGCAAATAGCCAAAGTATACAAGTTCGTTAAAAACGAACAGCCTGAAAAAACCGAAACTACTCCTATTGTTGAGTAAAAGGGACAGAATTTACCGTTTTTCCATGCTTCACAAGGAACTCTGCCGATTGGAGCATGGAAAAACTATATTCTTTTAAAGGCAAAAAGCGATCATCCATCGGAACGGCTTTCAATTTGCCATTGTCTATATGATAAGTAAATTCCTGCTGCGTCTCGTAATTATAAAGATACAATAACGTATCATTGCGTCCCACAATCATATTGTCGGCAGTATAAAACATACAGGGACGTTCTTCTTTCAGCAAATCCACTCCAAAATTATTCTGTAGATAATCAATATTCAACAGCCCCAATATCGTAGGCTGTATATCTACCTGACCTCCAAAAGTGTTTTTCTCTTCCGGATGAATACGGCTGGAGTAAATCATCAGCGGGATATGGTTATAAGATTCCGGCAGCTCACATTCGGCGTCTCCCACCAATTTGCCATGATCTCCTTCCAACACAAATATCGTATTATCAAACCAGGGCTGTTTACGTGCCTCTTCAAAAAACTTACGCAAAGCCCAATCCGCGTACTCAACAATCTGCGTCTCGGGTTCACTCGTTTTCGGATGGAAGAAAGGAGGTATCACATACGGCGGATGATTGCTGATGGACAGCAAAGTAGCAAAGAAAGGCTCTCCGGTGGCAGCCCGCTGATTCAATACCGGAATTGCATAGTCATACAGGAAATCATCCTGTACTCCGAAGCTATTCACAACCTTATCAGCCGGATAATTTTCTTGTGAGAACACTTCATCATAGCCGTTTGTCCGGAAGAAAGCGTTCATATTATCATACTGCCCTTCGTGCGTCATAAAGAAAAGGTTATAATAACCGTTTTCTTTCAGGACAGTAGGCAGTCCCGAATAGCGGGGAATGACAGAGCCTTTCATGAGGTTTCGTTTCATCATCGCCGGGAAAGAATATAAGGTGGCATACAAACCATGATTCGTATGGATTCCTGCCGAATAGAAATTACGGAAGCTAATAGAACGGGTATACAGACTATCCAGGAAAGGAGTCAGCGTTTCTGATTGCCCGAAATGCTTCATCAGTTTACTGGACATGGATTCCATCATAATCAGTACAACATTGGGGCGACCTTGCTGCACACTATCTGCTTTTGAAGCATGTCTGTACACAGCCAACGGTGAGACAGCTACCTCTCCCTGACGATTGAGCAGAGCTTGCGCCTTAGTTATGGCTTCCTGCTCATCCATCAGATGCAAGTATTTATTTTCAGGACGCATATCATCCATCACACTCGTCAACAGATTAAAAGTCGGACTTACTCCCAATTGATTCAGAAAAGCATCCTGACAGAAATATGCCGCACTCACTTTGATCGGATTATAACCTGTACGTCCCCGAATTCCAAAGATGCAGAGGCCGATCAGACAAGCTCCGACCAGAACCACAACTCCTCTCTTCCAAAATGGGAACGAAGCGGAAATGGTAAGGCTGCGACGATGGAAATAACGCGCCAGGCAGACAAGCCATACTATGAACCCGGCTAAGAAGAGCAGGAATAATCCGATGGACAAGTAATAGGCACTTTCTCCCAATATCATTCCGGCGGTAGTTCCTGCATAACCGAACCATTCGAATATAGAAGAATTGATATGCTTAAAGAAATAGGCAAAGTAGGGTATGTCCGACGCACTGATTAAATAGACCAGTCCATAAAACACACTGAAAAAGATTGTGAAAAAACGGAACAATGCTTTCCCATAGTAGTTGCAGACTCCACACACCACCGCAATTGCCAGCGGCAACAGAAGTATGTAACAACCGATCACATTATCAAACCAGACACCATGCACAAAAGCAAGCATTGAAAGGCTCTTATCCGACAAGGCTTCAGAAGTCAATTGATGATAGGATGAGATAAAAAGTACCAGGCGAAACAGTCCTGCGATCAGCAAAGCCGAAACATGTATTGTGAGTATATATACAATAAGATTTAGAAAACGTTTCATAATAGCCTTTTCTTTTTATGAATTAAATGAAAGAGATTTAATAAAATTATTTTCTCCCTTTGTAGATATAAACGAAATGAAGAATTAGGAAATTGATAGGTACTACAATTATCATCACCAGTATCGGCGCCAGAAGTTCGCCTGCCCCTATCCAAAGGAAGAGATTCAACAAACCAATCTCAAGCAGATAATTAATCAGATGACTAAAGCCAAACCCAACCGCATTGCGAGACGAGGGCTTGGAACGAAAAGTAAAAAAGGTAGTCAGGAAATAATTGCAAATAAATCCGACGGCATAACCTGCCGTAAAAGAGATATTGGCGTTTGCAACCAGTAAAACCAGACAATACACTCCGTAATGAATAGCCGAGGATACAGTGCCGACAACTCCGAAACGAACGAATTGCCAAAACTTATCCCGCCAGTCCGGATGCCTGTCAAATATAGCTTTACTTATCTTGGTCATCGTATAGTACTTCTTCCACATTATAAAGCGGACGACGTTTTACTTCTTTATAGATTTTCCCAATATACAACCCGACAGCTCCTATTGACATTAGAACAATTCCACCGACAAACCAGACAGACAACATCAAAGATGCCCAGCCATGCTCAGCCGTACCCGAAATTAAAGAATACAAAACATAAATTCCTATCAGTATACTGATAAAAACAAATATAATTCCCAGATAAACAATACCGTAAATCGGCTTCACCGAGAAAGAGGTTATTCCGTCCAAGGCCAGGCTGAACATCTTTCTCACTGTATATTTGGAGGTTCCGGCTGTCCGTTCCCGGATTACATCATCTACCGTAGTGGAAGGGAAACCCAGTAATGGGATAATACCACGCAAATAGACATTGCGCTCTTGATAACGAGACAACTGTTCCAGTACTCTCCTACTCAAAAAACGAAAATCCGCATGATTGTAGATTGTCTCTACTCCCATCCGGTGCTGTAATTTATAAAAAGCGGTTGCGGAAAGACGTTTCAGCATCGGATCTGCCTGGCGGGATACTTTCACCCCGTATACAACATCATATCCTTGTGTATAAGCATCGATCATCTCCTCAATCGCATTCAGGTCATCCTGCAAATCGGCATCAATGGTAATAACGGCATCACTCCAGTCTTTAGCGGTCATCATACCGGCCATGATAGCATACTGATGTCCTACGTTGCGAGCCAGGTTCATTCCTTTTATATATGGATTCGTCCGGTGCAATTGTTTAATAATGCTCCATGTACGATCTTTACTGCCATCATTCACAAAGAGCACAAAACTGTCGGCGCTGATCTTTTTTTTCGCCACCAAGTCATCAAACAAAGCTGTCAAACGGGTGGTTGACTCTTCCAACACTTCCTCCTCATTATAGCAGGGGGATACAATAGCCAATTTAATCATTTTTCGTCCGGTTTATTTAGTTCAGCCAGTTTTATCTGCGCAAACTCCGAGTAAGTCATAAAAGGGTAGCCTTTCTCTTTCAGGTTGCGGATAAGCATATCCAAACGTTCCTCCATTCCTTTGCCGGAATGGTTGCGGATGATAAAAGGCATTTTAAATTCAGGGTGTTCACCCAACGGATAGAACTCCCATGGGTGGAAATAGGTCACAAAATATCCGTCATGTTTCAACACCCGGTTTACCAGGCTTTGATAAAGCCACATCGGCAGATTATGACAAGACAACCAAAATAGCGGGAAACGAATCCATGGAGTTACAGAAGCCGGGATTTGAAGTAGTTTGCCTGTCATAAAGCAGGTACGCGGCTCCGACAAATGCATATATCTTCCGGGGATAAATGCGGGATTCAATGAGGAGTTGTACACATACCCCATTCGTTCAAGTTCCGTATCTGATACGGGAAACATACGCGGTTGGCGATAGCCTTCTATCGTTCTGCCGGTAAGACGTTCCAAGATTTCTTTTGAACGGCTGACATCGGAAGCCTGCGGCTGCCAATGGTCACATCCATGCGCAGCCACTTCATGTCCTTCGTCCATAATACGCCGCATCACCTCCGGCGCATTTTCTGCAAAATTGCTTGTACAGAAGAAGGTGGCTTTCACCCCGTTTTTTTTCAGGCAGTCCAGTATCCGGTTCGTACCATAGACTGATACTTTCATCGCTTCATCCAACGGAAAGTCTACGCCATGTTCACGAGGTACATCAAATTCTTCTGTATCAAAACTTAATAATATCATTGCATTATCAAAAAATTACAATTGCCGCATTACAGTTGTTGCATATCATGCAGGCGTTTGTAATAGCCGTTTAATTCTATAAGTTCCTCATGCTTACCACGTTCTACAATTTCTCCTTCATATAACACGCAGATTTCATCTGCATTCTTAATAGTAGAAAGACGGTGGGCAATAGCAATCGTTGTACGTGTTTTCATCAAACGTTCCAACGCTTCCTGCACGAGACGTTCTGATTCGGTATCCAATGCAGAAGTAGCCTCATCGAGAATCAGAATCGGAGGGTTCTTCAGGATGGCACGGGCAATACTGATACGCTGGCGCTGACCACCGGACAATTTTCCACCACGGTCACCGATATTCATGTTATATCCTTCCGGTTTCTCCATGATGAAATCATGTGCATTGGCAATCTTTGCTGCCTCTACCACTTGTTCCATTGTCGCATTCTCCACACCAAAAGCAATGTTATTGAAGAATGTATCATTGAACAAAATAGCTTCCTGGTTTACATTACCAATCAGACTACGCAAATCAGCAATACGCACGTCGCGGATGCTCGTTCCGTCAATGGTAATATCACCTTCCTGTACATCATGGTAACGTGGCAACAAATCGACTAAGGTAGATTTACCGGAACCAGACTGTCCAACCAGTGCAATCGTTTTTCCTTTGGGAACTGTCAAATTTACATGTTTCAGTACCTCTCTTTTACCATCATAGCTGAAAGAGATATCTTTAAATTCAATCTTGTCATTCAAACCTTTCAACGGTTTCGGATTCGGAATCTCCTTAATCTTATTCTCTGCTTTCAGGATTTTATCAACACGTTCCATAGAAGCCAAACCTTTCGGAATGTTGTATCCTGCTTTAGCAAAGTCTTTCAACGGATTGATTACACTATACAGGATAACCATATAGAAGATAAATGTCGGAGCATCGATGGTTGCATTCTGTCCCAAAATCAATGTACCACCAAACCACAGTACGGCTACAATCAGAATGGTTCCCAAAAACTCACTCATCGGATGTGCTAATGCCTGACGTATAGCAACTTTATTCGAAGCATCACGCAATTCATTACTACATTTGGTAAAACGATTAATCATCTTATCTTCTGCAATAAAAGCTTTGATAATACGCAATCCACCCAATGTTTCTTCCAATTGCGACATCGTATCACTCCATTTTGACTGTGCCTCCAATGACTGGCGTTTCAGTTTTCTTCCGACCGCTCCCATCAGCCAACCCATTCCCGGCAATACAACGATGGTAAAAAGGGTCAACTGCCAACTCGTTATAACCAAAGTGATAAAATAAAGAAGAATCAGAATCGGACTCTTCATCAACATATCCAACGAACTAGTAATGGAGTTTTCAACCTCTCCCACGTCACCACTCATACGAGCTATGATATCTCCCTTTCTTTCTTCAGAGAAAAAAGACATTGGCAAGCGCATTACTTTTGCATATACCATAATACGAATATCACGTACTACTCCCGTACGCAATGGAATCATTACAGCTGAAGAAGCAAAGTAACAACCGGTTTTAAACAATGTCATTATCATCAGGAACAATCCTAAAAAGATAAGGGCTATAGTAGGACCATTATCCATTATCATTTGAGATATGTAATAATAGAAGTTATTCTTGGCAACATCTGCTAAATCACCACTACCCCATTCCATAAAATGGTATACTTTATCCGCTCCTTCTGTTTTAAACAGAATACTCAGAATAGGAATCAAGAAAGTGAACGAAAATACGTTGAATACAGCAGACAAAATATTCAGCAAAATAGCCCAGCCGATATACTTCTTATAAGGCGACACGAAACGTCGCATTAGTTGTAGAAATTCCTTCATTATTTACCATTAAAAAAGTTAAGACCGCAAAGATACAATAAAACTGATTAACAGGCAGTAGTTTCAGCTAATTATTAACGCGATTTATCGAAAAGCACGTTTCAACAAACAAAAAACGACTCAATAATTCTCTTTCAACCAAATACCCAAGAAACGATCATATATTTGATACACTCCCTTTTCTTGGGTCACAAAATCCTTTTCCAGTAACCCTTTCAATGCTGCCTGCACAGAACTGGCTGAAGCCAGTCTGTATTTCTTTATGAAAGTACCGGAAGTAATAGCTTTCGCTTTTCCCTCTTTAGTGATAGCAATCAGTAACTCCTTTTGCTTTTCCGGCAAACGAAAAAGAATTTCCGAATAAGTATATCTGAATGAATCAATAATCTGCCGAATGGCCTCTGACACCATTTCCACTTTACAGACTCCGTGCTCCGGGGTCATATCATAAAGTGTATTCAATACTTTTTGTATATACCATGTGACTCCTTCAAACTGTTGATAAACTGTGGTAACAGCACTTTCTTCCATTTCTTTGCCTGCACGTTTGAAATGCATACATGCAAAACGAACGTATTCTTCTAAAGGAATACTTTCCAAATGCATCATTGACACACTTTGATAAAAAGGTCTGGAAGGCGTCAAAAACATATTCCCCATCACATGGCGCTGGCTCCCGGCAAAAATGAAACGCGCATTATTACAATACTGCACATAAGTCCGGAGAGTAGCCTCTACATTTTTCTCTGCATACCCGGTAATCTGCTGAAATTCATCAATGGCAATCAAACAAGGCTTATCCGCTTGCTCTAAATACCGGAAGATTTCATCGAGCGTAGTAGCCGGAGCTTGTATATCTCCTAATCCCAAATTCAAAGAAGGCATACCATTCACATCAAAAGAGATACTGGCCTGCAAAGATTTCACACATTCCCAAAAACCATGCAAAGCTTTCTTCCCTATAGGTTTCAGTACTTCCAAAATCTCTTTACTAAGTGCAAATACCAAGTCGCGCAATGACCGGCTGTCATATATATCAATAAAGAAAGTGTAATAGTCCTGCTTAATTTCAGGAAACTGAAAGCAATGACGGATCAGCCCCGTCTTTCCCATTCGTCGGGTAGAGACAAGAGCCAGGTTATTCCCATTCATCACTTCGCGTACCAACTGTTCGCTTTCCTGCTGACGGTCACAAAAATAATCAGCAGACACATATCCACTTGTTATAAAAGGATTTCTTATCATAGTCTTCGTATATCTCACGTTATTACGCAAAGATAATTATTATAAAATAATAAAATGCACATCTCGTGCATTATTTCATCATCACCCTTGCCCAACAGCCACCACATGATAATAAACTCCGCGTGTTTTCCTGAATGACTTTACTCCCAGCTTCTGCAAAATACGCCCGAAATAATTAACCTGTCCGGAAGAAATCTTCATTTTACTTGCCTTTTGTATCCGCTGAAGTATATCTGCAGCAAGTAACCATTCTCCCTCTTCTTCCTCTTCCGCTACCCGGTAATACACCTGGAACAACTGCTCGATTGCCGGCGACTGCTCAAACTCCCGGTTCGCCTCCGTCATAATAGCCTCTTCCTTCTCATCAAACCAGTAGCGTTCATTACTACGCAGCAGTGCCATTGCCTGGGCATACAATTGCTCATAATCAATAGGACGGACCACATCAATCACTCCAGTCACCTCAACACCGATAAAACGGCGACTACCGGAAGTATCCGTCAGCAAATCTTTATGGTTGCTCGTACCTATAAAAGAGGCATACCGACGCAATTCCTCCACAGCCGAAGCATTCGGACGTCGTGTGTTGACAACGGGCTTTTGCAGAATATGCTTGAGGAAAGACTGCTGATTGATGCCAATCTGATCGAACTCATCCATATTAATCAATAAAAAGCGATTCAAGTATAACTCGGCATCCCGCTTCCGGCTGAAATCAATGCTATCCGTATAATAAGCCTGCAAGCATGGAGGCAAAATCAACCGGCAGAATGTAGACTTACGATAAGCCTGTGGACCTATCAATATAGGAGAAGTGCTATTTGCATGATTCTTTCCCATTCCACGCCAATGCGCTATCATACTAAGAAACCAACGACGAAACAATTGCGCCCAATGAGGATGATCGCAAGGAACTCGTTTGGCAAGATCGCCGATGTGATCCTTACCATCCCAATGAGGAAGGTCATAAAGGAATTCCTCGATAGGCTGATAAACCGGCACATGATCCGAATTCAGGTAACGTACCACGTCTTTATCCCACAGCTTAAGCCCTTCATAATGTGCATTCATTGCAATACTTGCCATCAACCGTTTATCCACCGGATGAAAATAAAAATTAAAACTGTTCCGTTCGCGACATTCCACTTGTGACGTCAACTGGTTGAAACGAAAATCATAACGCCGTTTCATAAACTCATCCATCTGCATGACAAATAATTGTTCCGGCAACAGACTACTTTTACTCGCAAATCCCTCACAAGTGCGGTATACATTCCGCACGGTTCCCCGAACCAATGTATCGTCCTTTGGCAAACGATAATGGGCACGAGACCAGCGTACTGTATCTTCCTCAGGAATACCGGCACGGAAACAATGTCCTGCGAGGTTAATCAACAGCGATTGTTTGTCTCCTTCCGGTTGATAATCAGTCTCTTCATCCAACGCACGTGCAAAAGCAGCTTCGAAAAGGACAGAAAGCGCATTACACTTTTCATATCCCGGTGCAAGCCGTTGCAACGGTGAAGTTTCCGTTTGCACCCGTTCGCGATAAGTCACCTCACCCGGCATAGCGGCAGGCTGCTTCATATAAATAGGCATTGCTTCGGGATTAAAATACAAGTGCGGGTCAAAAGTTAAACGACAATATTGCTCCAACGAAGGTACTTTCAGTTCAATATCATAAGGAAGTTGTGGCTGATAAAATTTCACTGCCAACCGATAGGCATGCGCATGAAAAAGCTCCGCTTCTTCACTAGTTGTCGGCAAACGATCATTGGGATAAGTAAAGCGCACCCATACTTTCACAGACTTTCCGGAAGAACCGGTGAAAGCTAAGTAAGTCTGCGGAAGCTCCTTTACCCGTTCTTTCACCTCATCCGCCTCCATGTGTCCGGACAAGTTGTTGACCTGAATCATCACAATTCCGTTGTATTCACTCATCGTCGTTATGCCGCCTTTACGAAAAAAGGCGGCTGCAGGTATCAGCTTCGGTACTTTCTGTACATAGTCATTTTTATCACCCGGAAGCATAAAAGGCAGGACTTCTCTCATTTTTGAGACGGGCTGTGTTTTAGTTTCCACTTTCATTTGCTCCACGAGCTGTTCAATTCTCAACGTACGCATAGTGTTCACCTTGCCATCGTCTCTTACCAGTGTTATTCTCATTACTTTATTTATTTGTCCTGCATGTGTTTTGTAGGGCGATTATTACGATACAAATATACTGTAAATATTCCACACAAACAACTTTTCAGAGAATACTTATTTCATCTTTCTACTAGAAAAGATTTTTCAATTCTATTTCTCATGTTCTCATAGATTTCAGATAAAGCACATATAATCAAAGAAGTACATTATGAGAAACGTTTTTAAAACAGGTGTTTCTCATACTATCCTCATCGATTTTCTTCAAAAAACCGCTATTTCTCATACTCTTTCAGGGTATTTCTCATAGTCAGACACAACTATTCTCCTGTTTATCCGCCAAGCTTATCTTAGAAAACAGCTAGCTATTTCTTTCATGCAAACAACTAGTTAATTACTTGTTTTTCACCTAATAATGTCGTATCTTTGAAAGAGCATCCCAATCGTTCCACTGGAGTGCACAGACCTGTTCACTACAGTAAAAAGTTCTGTCTACTAGAGTGAAAAGAACCGTTCACTGTAGTGGAACAATCAGGATGGCGGTTGAATAATAAAAGAATAAAAGCAAGATACACTAAGAGCATCAGTACATAACATATAAATAACCATTAAATTAAAACAAAGATGGCAATACAATTCGAGTTTTATAAGAATCCCCAACCGGAAAAAGAAGGGGAAGAACCTAGTTATCACCCACGGGTGGTTAATTTTCAACATGTGACCACTCAAAAGCTGGCGAGAGAAATCCACATGGCAACTACTTTCGGGAAAGCAGAAGTAGAAGCCATGTTAATGGAATTGAGCAGATGCATGGGCAACCATCTGTGCGAAGGAGAACGAGTACATCTGGATGGAATCGGCTATTTCCAGATTACATTGCAAGCTACCGAACCCGTGCACTCGCTTACCACTCGTGCTGACAAAGTGAAACTTAAGTCCATTAATTTCCAGGCTGACAGAGATTTAAAGAGTTTGTGCATGAGCACTCATCTACGACGTTCGAAATACAAGCCACATTCGGCTTCTCTTTCAGAAGAAGAGATCGACAAGAAACTTACTGCCTATTTTGCAACTCATCCTGTATTAACCCGTAGTAATATGCAGTCGCTCTGCAGTTTCACTCAAAGTATGGCCAGTAGGCAAATCCGTCGCCTAAAAGCAAAAGGCAACTTACAGAATATAGGTAAGCCCACACAGCCTATTTATATACCAACACCGGGACATTATGAGAAATGAGTTCAACAGGTATGAGAAATAAACCAAATCAAGGTCTATTTGCGAATAAAACTATGAGAAATACCAATTTTAAAAGTATTTCTCATAGCTTACTTTATTAAGGATCTGCTATTTAAATCAAATCTATGAGAATATGAGAAATGAATATCTTATTTCCTGCGCAGGCGCTGAATTCAATTTTCGACCAGCCACTTCTCTATATTTCTTGTTTGAGCACTGAAATTCACACCAATCTTAAAAAGTTTTCGTGAATCCGTTTCAAATGGTCGGGCATAATGTTTATCCTCTATCTGTTGCAGAGCTTCTTCCGCTGTACCATTCAGTTTAAATTCCATAATGTAAATGAACTTGTCAGTCTGCAATACCATATCCACACGCCCCTCACTCGTATGATATTCCGCTTTTACATAAAAACCGACCAGTTTACATACAATATAAAGTACATTCTGATAATGTAATTCCAATTCGCGAGCAAGCTCGTATGGAATATCAGAAAAGAAACTTTGCAGACGACGGAAAAAAGATTCGTAATCACCAGCACGTACCTCACGAACGAATTTCTGAATTTCAAAGGGAGATTCCACTTTATCCACGTTCGCATAATAAGGAAGCAGAAAACGGATAAATCCTTCCTCCACTTCGCGATTAGGAAAACCTAAACGGTAAATTCCAAATTCTTCATCATATCCTTTAATGGTAAGGTACCCGCTCTGATAGATTACCGGAATAGGATTGGTAGATTCAGAGTCTATACTGTTCAGTACCTGTTCATCAGTTTCTTCATGAGCCATCCGATGAAGGTCGTAATGGTGTTTCTTCAGCAATTCCACCAAATAAGTGGGAGTACCTGTTTCAAACCAGTAGCTTTTAAACTCATTCCTATCAAAAGCCAAAAGCAGACTGAAGGGATTGTACATTCCTTTGGAATTGTGCGTGAAATGATAACCATCATACATTTCTTTCAACCGGACACATATCTCTTCATACGTCACTCCCTGCACATTGGCAAACTCATGAAGCTCGGCATCCAGATTATCGTATAGTTCCTGTTCGCTCACACCACAAATATCTATATACTTATTCCACATTGAAATGTCATTCAGGTTATTCAAATCACTGAACACACTCACTTTACCGAACTTGGTAACTCCCGTCAACATAGCAAACTTAATACAGCCATCCTGACTTTTCAATGCGCCATAGAAAGCTTTCAATGTACTACGAAAGCTCTTTTGCAAGGCATCATTACCAATGGCCTGCAACATCGGTTTATCATACTCATCTACAAGAATAGCCACACGCTGTCCTTCCTGTCGACAGGCACGCTTAATAATCCCCTCAAAACGCATCGCCAAAGATTTCTCCGAGGGCTCCGCACCATACATCTTCTCCCATTCCACCAATGCCCCATTCAGTTTGTTCTCCAAACTTTCCGGAGTATCATATTTTTCCGTATTAAGATCAAGATATAAAACGGGATATTTTACCCAATCTTTTTCCAGTTTCTCCATAGCCAGCCCTTCAAAGAGTTCCTGCTTTCCTTGAAAGTAGGCTTCAAGCGTAGAAATAAGCAGACTTTTGCCAAAACGGCGCGGCCGACTCAAAAAATAGTAGCTTCCGGTTTTCACCAGTTGATAAACCAATGCTGTTTTATCTATATAAAAATAGCCACCTTTACGAATTTTTTCAAAATTCTGTATACCGATAGGGTAAATCTTGCCACTCATATTTCAACCTGTTTAAGTTCACATCATACAAATATACATAGAAATATCTGTATCGCAACAAGTCCAACAAGGAAAGAATTGCAAAAAGCAAGATATAATGGCAGAGATAGATAATAGACTTTGAATAAAAAGAGAACCATTTACCGCTTAAGACAGCAAAAGCAAATATCACATCCACAAAATACTTTCCAATTTCCTACAACTAGGAAAACATTAATTCTTCGCCAGCCACTTTTCACATTCCTTTTTGAATATTGAAATAGAATAGTGCATAACTTTTTATAGATATTTATTTAGGAGTTATGCCAAATATAACTATCTTTGTAAGGATAAGCAAAAAGAATACTTACACACAATAAATTGCAAACAAATATAAAGATGATTCAGCTATCAGACATTATTGAATATATCAAAGAATACGTTATTAATGTATCACATGATGTAGAGGACTTAGTTGTTAAAAATATCTCGACATTAGATTCTTCATTACCCGAATGTATGGGATGGATAGCAACATACAAAAAAGAGAAACAAAAGTTAGCTGAGCAATCAAATGTAAAATATCTAATAACTGACACAGAGGTTTTAATCACTCCGAAACTTTTCAACAAAGTCATCATCCATGTCAGCAATCCGCGTCTTGTTTTCATTCTCATTGCAGAGAGATTTTTCCATCCCAATTATTATAAGCCTATTGACATTCAAAAATCTATCGGCAAAAACGCACAGATAAGCCCATCTGCAACAATTATGAATGCTTCCATTGGAAATAATTGCATCATTCACTCAAATGTTGTCATTTATGATGGCGTTGAAATAGGAGACGATGTAATCATTCATGCTGGAACAGTCATAGGTCATTCCGGATTAGGCTGCGAAAGAGATCAATATGGAAGCTTACACAAATTCCCGCATTACTCAAACGTCATTATAGGCTCCAAGGTTGATATTGGCCCTAATTGTCAAATTACCAAAGGCACATTATCACCTACAACAATAGGAGATGGAACTAAAATAGATGGTTTGTGTTCTATTGGGCACAATACAGTTATTGGTAAAAATAATTGGATAGCAAGTTCCGTCACAATAGCCGGTTCCGTCAAAGTCGGAAATGAGTGTATTATTTATGCATCCAGCAATATCAAAGATCAAATTCGTATAGGGAATAATGTTATTATTGGTATGGGATCATTAATACTCCAAAATATACCTGATAATCAGATGTGGTATGGCGCACCGGCAAAACAAATTAAACAACTATGAAACAGTTTGATATAGTCGTATTAGGCGGAGGCATATATGGTTTATATACTGCCCTTTTTTTGTCGCAACGTGAAGTTACCGTTGCTGTTATTGATATAGATCAAAATTTCTTCTCTCGAGCATCAATGGTCAATCAAGCCCGCCTCCACAATGGCTTACATTACCCAAGAGGTCAAAAAACAGTAAACACAATACTAAAATATAAAGAGCGCTTTATACATGACTTTGGTGAAAGTATTAATTCTCAATTTAAGGCCTATTATGCTATCGCAAATAATGAGTCGTTAACCAACAAATCTGAATATGAAGATTTTATGAATAGAAATAATATACCATATTCTGAAGTTGATCCTAATACACTATTTAACTCAAATAAAGTTGAAGCACTATATCTTACTAAAGAATACTCATATAGTTATAAGATTGTTCTAAATAAACTACTAAACCACATTAGTGATGTTAAAAATGTAGATACGTTTTCGGGAACGAAGGTTATTTCAATTACAGATAAGAATGAACGCTATCAAATAGAAATAGAAAACGGCGAGTATATTGAATGTAAAGGAGTGGTAAATGCAACTTATGCTTCTACCAATATAGTAAGCCAGTTATTCAACAAACCGGGATTCAACTTAAAGTACGAACTTTGTGAAGTTATTTTATGCAAAGTACCAGACACTTTGAAAGATATCGGCATTACTGTTATGGACGGCGAATTCTTTTCAATCATGCCATTCGGCTTTAGTAAATATCATACACTAACTTCTGTCCACTACACCCCACATACCGTTTCATCCCCAGAGCCATCATTTCCATGTATGAAAAATGGTAGTTGCAGTCCTCACAATATCGGGAACTGCAACCTATGCCTACATAAACCACTAACTGCATATGAAGCAATGAAAACACAATATGAGGAATTTATACACCCCCAATTACATGGTATTGAATACATCTCTTCCATGTTTGCAATTAAGCCCATTCAGATTTCATCAGAAAAAACAGATGAAAGAAATACCCTTATTCAAATGGCAAAGCAACCGCCATTCTATATTTCTGTCCTCTCTGGTAAAATATCGACATTTTATGAGCTTGATAGCTATTTAATAGAACTTATCAACCTATTAAAAGAGTCATAAATTCATGCTATTTTCATTATTGTTTATTTGCTTCTAAAATTTCATGATATCCTTCTTTGTCGGTCCCGAGCAAATCAAAATCATTCAACAAAGAGATCGTTTGGGCCAAATGCTTGGCTTCTGGAGATATCTTATGAGTAGATATAAATTTATCCAATTCTTTGATTGGAATAAACTCCAGGCATCTGGTTTCAATCTCTGCATCTTTAGCAAAACGATAACCATGAATAAAATCCTCCAATGTGAATGCCTCCGACAAGCACACTCGAACAAATGAACACACCTCAAATTCCAGTCTATTATCATTTCCAGCTGTACGGATGACTCCCACATTTAAAAAAGTAATTTGAGATGTAGGGATACATTTTTCCTGAGTTTTTCTTAAAATCCCAAGTTCTTCACTTAACGCCCTCCTCAAACATGTCATAAGGTTTGGTTGATCATCCTCATCCGACTTGTCATCTTCCGTAAATGTCTCATCATAAGAAAAGTGCCAATACCCACCACTTTGGCAATTCTCCCCACGAAACCCAGTAACAAGTTCATCACCATTTCCTCGATCGATTATAACAAAACCTCCAACAGCTACTGAATTATAAAAAGGTCTTACTTGTGCCACATTTACATTAAAATCCGGAAAGCATGATTTAACTGGAATAGTAGCCAACGCATTATACAAATTAACAGTACACTTATATGTAAAATAGTCTGAATTATAAACAGAAATATCACATTTATTATCCTCATCCACTCTCACATCATATATACCATATAGATATTTATTAAACCGCAGTTTCGCTTGATGCATTTCATGTATAAAAACATCAGCCGTCTCTTCAGAAAGCCTAGTTATAAATTCTGGGATTGAGTAATTTTCTCCTCTATAAGTCAATTGTTCTCCATAATACTTGCTAATATAATTATAAAGACTATTATACAAACATTGATTTTTATTCTTTTTATATACTTTTCTAAATCCTAATTCTTCCAATTTTTTCTCTCTTGTTTCAGGAAATGGAATAATAAATTCGTCATCATTAATCTTATTAACCCGAAAATACTTATCCTCCAGACAAACATTATTAACAAGCACTTTATATTGGTCTTCCCGTATTATTTTAGATTGATATTTCTTCAAATTATACCTTTTCAAGAGTTTTTTTACAAACTTATATACAAGTGGAATAGATATTCCAAAGAGTAATGGTGCAAACAAATTATCCCAAAGCAAATTCCCAACAATATCAAAATGGGTAGTCACTGTTTGAACCTGCTCTAAAACAGGTTGGACTTGCACTATAATAGTATCATCAACAAGAGTATCTTTTAAATTTATGTTCATAGATAAGCTACTTATTAAATGAATAAAAACGATTATTATTCGCCCTTTGCCTGATATTAGCAGCATATGACAAAGCATGTTCTAAAGAACTGTCTTTATTGAATGCTTCTTGACGAATACTATCAAGAGTAAAATCCAGCCACACAGAGTCACTGTCAGAAAAGGGAGCAAGATTATCAACAAGCAATACACCTAGAATCTCGACATACAGGCCATCTAAATATGATATGGCAATATCAGTGAATTGCTGTTCTCTAACCTCTAAAGACGGCACTGCTTTACATAGCATTTCTTTTAACATCAGCCCGTTTACTTTAATTCTAGAAGTTCTTATTATGCTTTTTAATGTAGTTTCTGAGAACGAAATTCCATATGAGAAACCTTGTTTTTTATTATAAAACAACTGATATTCTTTATTAACTTTCTTAGTACTTATGATAAAGCCATTTAAACTAACCTTAGTCATAAATCCAATCAACTCAGTCACCTCTTTTGTTGTATTTTCCAACCGTTTATTTGTCTTATAATTAATTTCAAATAAATCCGGATTCTTTCCTTGAAAATATAAGTACAATCGATCAATCAACTGAACTGTATCAGCAGTCATCCTAACTAAATCAAGCTCAAAAACTGAGGCTTCAAGGCGTTTTACAGAATTTCTCCCATTAATATAGTCTTTTCTACTTTTCCGAATATCATTAACCACATAAATATTATCCCCTGAATTTCTAAGCACCCCCGGCACTATTACAGTTCTAACAACTTCGTCAAGATTTATTTCTGGGAAGTTAATATTAATATATTCTTTAATTAGCTCGAGCTTAGGTATTCTTTGACAATTTTGTGAGAACTCTTCCTCAAAATTATACTCATAGAGAGTTTTGTCTAATCGTATAGTTATTAAATCATCAATATACCCGCCATCATCATGATCAAAATAATCATGATGATCAATTCCGAATTTAACATTATCTTTATTGATATATCCTCTTTTGAGATTTTGTCTGCGTTTATAATCTTTCCACAAAAACCTCGGATTTAACTTCTCTGTCAGTCTCCAAGTTACATAACTAAAAAAGATAGTTAAACCCAGCTTAAATAGAGGAGTTTCCAAAAATTCTACAAGATAGTCAGTCATAGCTAATATTACTCAAAATATCTTATCACCTTTGCAGGATTCCCCATAACCAATGCATTTGCAGGGACATCTTTTGTTACAACTGAACCAGCAGCCACCATTGCCCATTCACCTATAGTAACACCACATACTATAGTTGCATTCGCCCCAATAGAAGAACCATACTTTAGAATAGTTTCGCTAACCTGCCAATCGCCCCCACTTTTCAATGTTCCATCTTTATTGATAGCTCTTGGATATTTATCATTTGTAAAAGCAACTGATGGACCGATAAAAACGCCATCCTCAATAGTCACACCACGTGGAATCATCACACTGTCTTGAATCTTAACCTTATCGCCTATCTTAACCCCCTCATCCACAAATATGTGGCGATGAATCTTACACTGACTACCGATAATAGCCCCTTTCAATATAATAGTACCCTCTTCGATAATGGTTTCAGCCCCTATTACAGCTTCCGGAGCAACATAGTTTGGAAATTTTAAATTGTACATAAAAATGGTATTACACCTATCGGCAGAATTAAATATTTTATTATTAATAAGTTGCGCACTATTACTGTCATTTAGCATAATAGAAGCACCCAAGTATTTAAATCCAACAGGCGTATACACAACTAAGATGCAATATTCGCAAATAATCTTGATATTTGCAAACTGTTTGTCAATAATTTAACGTGAATTCGATATAATGACAATAATTCTCTTATTGAATAATAAAACAATAGCAAAATATTAATTTTATAGTATTAACTATAGCTTTCAAAGGTGTTTTTATAGTTAATACTAACTATCCCGCACTCATTGATCAGCTTTACTGTTGCAATATTGAGCTATTATTCTCATGCTAACAGCTGTTTTATTACTTGTTTTCTTCACCTTATTAAGACAGAGCAGACGCATAAAGTACACCCCTAAGATTAGATGGCAAAAGGAATACGAAGTAAATTGCCGAATAAAACTAGCATTTTTTAGAAAAGCTGCAGGTTTCATTCGGCAATTAATCTCTGTCTACAATAACACATACATTTAAGCATGATTCTTATAATTAATCAACTCCATCAACAAATAATACAAAATCAGTAACTACATTTATAATAATTAAAGTTCATCAGTAATGTCGTCAATCATAATTTGTTCAATACTCCCAAAACGTTTGAATATGATTATACAAAATATTCAAAATACAATTGGTCGTCAAGTAGAAATTGAGCTTATAGGTATAGATAATCGTGAGAAAAAATGACCAATAGCAAAAGTTTATTATTGGCACTATTTACGTGTAACTATTTAAAGCATTCCCCGAATTCTCAAATTAGTAAAACTTTAATTTGCAGGATAGACATATCCAGATATAGATTTAGGAAGAAAATGCCAGCCATCATAGATTTGACTAACGGTCGGATCTGTTGATGTATAATGATTAATTAAATCATCATTATAGTATTCATATAAAGGTATCAAATTATCTCCTATATCTTTATATATATATCCAGATATAGATTCTGGCAATAATTTCCATCCTGGGAAATCTTGGTTTATAGTTGAAATGGTTGTGGTGTAATGATCAAAACTGTTATCACTATAATACTCATAAAGAGGAACTGTTCCATCATATTTTTTTTTAACGACATACCCTTCAACGCCACCATATTTCCAACCTGAATATTTTTTCTCTATATCAACTTGTGTGGTAGTATAATGATCCATGCGCTTTTGATTTACCTCATTGGGATTGTCATATACATATATATGCAATGGCAACAACTCTAACATATCTATTTTCGATTTCTCTATATGCTTAATCACAGCTGCTTTTATTACCTGCTTCTTTACAGGGTCAGATATAAACTCATAAATTGGATAAGTTTCCTTCCAATTAATCTCAGTCAAACAGGAATTTGCTAAAGATAATGATTTTTCCCAACTCAGTACATCAACACTTGTTGGCATACCCTTTTCTAAATCATATTTCAAATTTGTACCACTACCACCATAAAACATAACATATAATTCTTTATGTTGATTATCTTTTACTAAACTCTCATCCACAGTATCTATATGTTCCAAATTATAACTTACTCCGATTCCATCTAAAGTTGATTTAAATCCCGAACTCACAGTTCTCCTTTTTGTTGAAGCATCTCTTGCTTTAGTGATAACGGAACGAAAAATTAATTTATAACGTCCACCAATTATGATATCCGTTAGAACATGCGTACCATATCTTTCTACGATCCGATTGGGAGAAAGTCGCTCTAAGTCTTCCTTGAAACTATCTGATAAATATTGAGATAAGCGACTGATTTCATCATTAAAATAAATATGTTTTAGATTTCTAACTAAATCCAAACTAGCAAATGAATACTTACTTGAATAAGAATATTCTGTTTTCAAATAAGCATTATTAGTTATTGTATTTGAGAAGAATACTGTATCTTTTTCATTGCCATAACTCATTGTATATGTTGCCTTTGTTTCTGTCGTAATATTCTTCACATAATCAGCTGATGAATAGCCATAATACATTCGGTCATGTCCATAAGAAGCAGTACCAGACTCCAATCTTCCAGAATGGTCTTGCTTATACTTCTCTACATTCAAGACAGGACCTTTGACTGATAAAGGATGTAAATACTCATTCGTCACATCGTAACCATACCCTACTACATCAAACTTTTCATCACCAGCAGCTCTAGTCATTGTAGTCCATGAAACCACTGAAGTTGAATCGATTAAGAAGTCTTCAAGTTCCGAGCAAGAATAACAAATGGCTAATATAAAGCCAAACAACCAATAAATCTTTTTCATAACATTAATTTTAGAGTTAATAATCGTACAAGATAAAAAATATTATCATAAAACACGAGTTAAAATAAATGTTTGTAAACACAAAAGCCCCGACTGCACTTAGTCGGGGCTCATTCTTAATGAAATAAATAACGTATTGTCTCCCGTTCTCGAAAAGTTAGCAACTTTCCGCATAGAAATAATTCATTAATAGTTCCCATAAGCCCCAATATTTAAGTGAAAACCTTAGAACCCTATCAATGGTGTCAGCAAAGGTATTATACCACAATTTTTCTCATAAAACGATTTATTTCTGTGTTAGAAATTCAACCTAACGAGAAGATAAACAAAAGACTATGGGAAGAAAGGGTTAAATTGGTAGCAATTACAGCATAAGTGTTAATTAAAATTCAATAAACTATTGACCGTAACTAACCCCTAGTAAACCATATTCTCCATCTGAGGCCTGCCCAGTTATGACCTTACTTGTTTCTATTTATTTGGTAATCAAACTTCGTCCATATCCGAAGTATATGCCTAAAAAACAAGAATAACCAGGGTCTTAGGTTTACGGTAATTGTGACATAAGTGTTAATGAAATGTTTAACGAACTATTGTCCATATATACTATAGAAAAATCGGATTCTGAAATAATATTTTCCAATATTGCTGAGTCATGTCGTTACACAATATGACATATTTATCAGGAGTATCCGCCAACAAAGCTCCAAACTTACCCAAAGTCCCCTTTGTTGTAACTTGATGTTTACAATGAGCGATCAAATACAAATCCATATATCCCTTATCAGAGCCATTAATATCAACAACTTCTGCAGAATCTGCTATAGAAAGTTTTGGTAACAATTCAACCCTCACCCATTCGGGTTCATCGGAAAAGAAATAAAAATAAGGTTCATGTAATTTCTTCTTCAAAAAAAGAATTGCTTTCATAAAATAATCTAAAGATGCCGGTGCTCCATATGAAGAAACCTCCTCCCTTAAATCCCCTCTCCTAACATGTACAGCCACAGAATTGGGATGTGCAGCTATTTCATCACTCTTTTCCCTATTTACATCATCCAAAACACCATCAGACAATTTATACAAAGATTGAAAAGCTTCAAGCCACTTCAATGATGGAAAATGATAATAGCCTCCCAAATAAACCGGAGGCACAAAATCTAGAAAAGAAAAATCATTAGTACGAATAGCGCCGTCATTGCCGCCATAAAAATATTTCCTCTTATAAATATTAATTTCATAATCAGACGCCACTGCAAAGTCCAAATAAGGGAAAGCTTTTAAAATATCAAAATTTCTAACATATTCATTATTTATATCCGCCCCCCACTCTTTATAAAAAGCTAGATCATAGCAAACGGAGAATCCAGCTTTTACATACAAGTATCCCAACAAATACTGATGCATTTGAGAGCAAATCCCACCATCCATCATCACAATAATTTTTGGACGGATAATTTTCCAATCAATTAAATATCGATAGATATTTCTTTTCAGATCCTTCAACATTTATTCCAGTTCATTAACTTTGCACTATTTATACTGTGCAAAGATATACATCTTTACCATTGCATTAGTATAAAATCACAAGTATTTTATATACATTTGCAATATATATAATACATCAATTTTACATACCTGAGGAATATGAGCAGATTACTTATAAGTATTATTACTGTAAATTTCAATAATAAGCATGGACTTATCAAAACTTTGAATAGTATTAAAAGCCAAAAGTGTAATTCATTTGAGCATATTATTATTGATGCTAATTCAACAGATGAAAGTACAGACATTATAAAACAATATGAAAAAGAAGCAACATATCCACTTTATTGGACTTCAGAACCCGACAAAGGCATCTATGATGGTATGAATAAGGGTATAAAACAAGCCCACGGAGAGTATCTATACTTTCTAAATTCAGGGGATGTTCTTATGGATAGCACAATACTTCAGAAACTGCCATTAGACGGAAGCAAATATATTTACGGTAACATAAAATACGTATTATCAACAAGCTCTTATAGAAATATCAGCCCTGCGGCAACATTAGATATTATTTATCTTCTCAAAACAGCATTACCTCATCAGGCCTGCTTCATCCACCATTCATTATTCCAGACACAATTATACAATACGAAATATAAAATCATATCAGATTGGATACACACAATGAAAAGTATCATTTTTGAAGGATGTAGTTATAAACACATAGACATAACAATAGCAGAAGTTGATGGCACTGGAATTAGTTCAAATCAAGAGAAGTTAATGGAAGAACGAATAAAATGGATCAAAGAACAGTTTCCACAAGCCATACTAGACGCCTTGTCTGAATTGTACGAATACAAATATTCTGAATTAGGTTCACTTATTCCAACAATATCCCAAACCAAAAAATTCAAAAAAAGAATAAGAAAAATCGTTCTTCTACTTTTGAAAATTAACAACTTATTCTCTTCTAATAAAAGAAAAGAGAAAATGATATCTAAAATATGGGAGCCTTTTTGAAAAGTATTCTTAAATCTTTCCTTTCCTCACATAACGCATCAATTTAAAATTTCCAAACCAAGTAGAAAATCTATAAGCATCTATTACTTTACGTTCATAGTATTGTAATGAACACCCCAAATTAGGATAAAAGCACAAATCCTGAATTATTCTTTTCATTTCCTCACCTATATTATCAAATCGTCTCCACAAAATCATCATAAATGTATTCTTCAAATGGAAAAAGGCCAAAGATTCGCCCAATTCTTTTACCAAGCCTTTCTGTTTTATAGTATCCTCAATCCATCGAGAATAGGTTTTAAATTCTTCAAATTTTTCATCACTAAACACAGGAATACAAGACAAAGAAGATGGACGTTCATTATAATTTAAGATTGCCTTATTCAAGGAAACAATTTTTTTTGCCGCTAACACAATCTGAGTTGTCCATATCACATCCTCACCAAAGGAAATATGCGGCATTATATCTATAAGATTTTCTTGAAGCAAACTACGTTTTTGAAATTTAGACCACAAACTCCAATAAGCCTTCCCTAGTAATATCTCATTTAAATAGCCGACACCAGTTATCTGTTCAAATTGAAGTTTTCCCGATTCTCTTTTTACACCATTTTGTGCACAAAAACAAAAAGGGAAAGCAACAATATCAGCCTCCCAACTCTCTGCTTTTTCAACTAATAATTCTATCGCGTCATTAATCAAGATATCATCGCTATCTAGAAATTGAATATATTTACCTTTTGCAATATCTATCCCCATCTTCCTAGCTAAAGAAGGACCTTGATTTTGTTTTCTTTTGTAGAAAATACGATTATCACCATCTGCATACCGAGCTATAATCTCCGCACTTTTATCAGTACTTCCATCATCAATAAGAATAATTTCAAGCTCCTTATACGTTTGACTAATTACACTATCTATAGTAAATGCGATGTATTCTTCACTATTGTATACAGGGATTATCACAGAAACCAATGGAAATAACTGAATCATAAATTTCACCTTTTAGAAAACTACCATATCTTTTTGAGACACAAATTCAATCACTTCACAAAAGTAATACAAAATTAAAGAAGAGCATGTAAATTAAACTATAAAATATATCAAAGTTATGTATCTTGAAAAGACCAATAACTAAGGAATAACCAACGAATACTACAATAAGCAAAGAGATTTATACACCAAACATAAAATATCACATTTAAATTAGTGTTTACGATAATACTTCCAGTAACAAAGCAACCAACGATACGTTATTTTCCTAACGCGTTTATATATCCAACCATCTATTTCATCTGGAGATAAATAAAGCCATTTTTTCATTTTATGCCTCATATCTTTTATTTGTTTTCTATCTCTTATAAGCTGAGCTCCTTTCATAAAATCATCAAAACGACGAAAACAAGTCAATACAATTTGAAATATGACCTCTGCTCTTTGATGTTCAGAAAACAGTTTGTTTCTTTTTACAAACTCAATTCTCGGATATTCTGCCAAAAAAAAATGATATTGCTTGGTTGAATCAATAGAATGACATGTACTCCCTTCTCTTTGAAGATAATTATAATATTCACGATCAATCCATACTACTTTTTTGCTCAAAGCTACCCATTGATATACTACCGCATGATCCTCAAAAAACACTCCTTCAGGAAACAAGATGATATTAAATAAATCCCTTTTAAATAATTTAGTACATGGAGAGCTGCTTACTTTCTCACATATAATATCTTCTACCACTTCTTTTGACATTCGTTCTACCACCAATCCTGAATTCGTATAAAGATGTTCTATCCGACCATCTTCATATTCATAACAAAAGTTGCAATATGCTATATCCGCATGATAAGTTTCAATAGCGCATAGCAAATCCATATACATTCTTTCATTTATACAATCATCGCTATCAACAAAACCAATATATGGAGCAGATGCTATTTTAAGACCAGCATTCCTCGCAATAGAGGCACCAGCCTCCAGAAGATGAATAACCTTTATACGATTATCAATCCTGCCATATTCATCACATATATCAGATGATGTATCCTCCGACTTATTATCAACTAAGATTATTTCAATATCTTTCAATAATTGACTACGTACAGATTCAATACAACGCTTTAAATATGGAGCTGTATTATGAACAGGAATGATAACACTCACACGATATTGGCATTCTGTCTTTTTCATTCTAAATATATTTTATATATTATGCGAATCAGTAGTTGAAATCACTTGCTGATTCAGTTAGTTAAATTGTTATTATTCAATTAAACATCTCATCACCATTTCGCAACCCTTCTGAAAATAAAAATAAAAAAGGGAAAGTAACTACTAAAATTGCGACTAAAGGATACTGTTCTACAAAGAACATGTATTATTTCGGACTCAAACTCCACACCTTAGCTTTCCACAGGAAAGGAACCATTCCATCCCCCGAAATGATTATCTTATCATCAGAGAGGAGAATAATCTGGCCATACTGACTCCTGTTAAAGCCATAAAGGAAGAGTTCTTAGTATTACTCAAAGAGAGAAAGCTGGTAGAGACCTGTTTTCTACTGCCGTTCAAAGGTCAGACAACCGATAGAATCTTTTTTCAACTGGCTGAATGAGAAAACAAATATTCAAAGAGCGATGAAAGTCAGATCTACATCCGGACTTTTGGTACATACGACGGGGAAAATAGCCATCGCATTCATTTATCTAGTTTCCTAAAACAATGAATCAGAGTTCAACTACTGATTCGCATAAATTATTAATTCCAATTCTGCACATTCAACTTCAAAAAAGTGAAATTTTATTCAACAATAAACAACATTTAAACCCTATTAAAGCATTTCGGGCCAATACAAGTTTGGAATTGATAACAAAGATAAGAAATTCTATTAGAACTATACCTAAAAATATAATCTTCTGTAGAAATCAAACAGTTCATTGCATTTATTTACGTTTATGGCCACCTCTTTAAATGATATTTATTATATTTTTTTCTTCAATATTCAAAAATAGCCAAACATAAAAACACATCTACGCAATTATTAGACTCGTATCAATGTAAAAACAAAAACAGGCAACATCATAACATTTTCACATACAAGCGGTTCACTCGAAGATTAAAGACAAGTCCCTTTGGCATTTCTGTTTTTTCTTTATACCTTTGCCACACTATCTATACATCATTTGTATTAGCAATAAAAGAATTCAGACTTTAATGAAAGAGAGAAAATTAATGAATCCCCAATCTACTATGACGAATATTGACATCATAATCCCCATCTATAATGCTTTTGATTTTGTCAAAAAGTGCATTGAAACAGTAATTGAGCATACAGATCTTACCCAGCACACATTATTGTTAGTCAATGATAAAAGCACAGACGAAAGAATATTGCCCTTATTGAATTCTTTTATAAAAGAAAATCAATCACTAAATATCATATTAATAGATAACAAAGATAATCAAGGATTTGTCCGAACTGTGAATATTGGCATGCAATATTCACACCATGATGTAGTCTTATTAAATAGTGACACTGAAGTAACCAGAAATTGGCTTTCCAAAATACAAAATTGCGCATATAGTAAACCTGCAGTAGCTACTGTTACTCCCCTATCCAATAACGCGACTTTAGCATCTGTCCCTGTTTTTTTGGCAGAAAACACCATTCCTCCAGGTTTAAGTGTAGAAGAATATGCTGACATTGTCGAAAAATGCAGCATGAATTTATTTCCTGAGATTCCTACTGCGCACGGATTCTGTATGTATATTAAAAGAGAGGCAATAGACGATCTAGGTCTATTCGACGAAGAAACTTTTGGAAAAGGATATGGAGAAGAAAATGATTTCTCATATAGATGTTTACAAGCTGGATATAGACATTTATTATGTGATAACACATATATTTATCATAAAGGAACCCAATCTTTCACTCAAGAAAAGACCAATTTGATAAACTCTCATCTACAAATATTAAAAGAGAGATACCCGGTATGCTTTGCAAACACTGAAGCTTTTGTTCAACAAAATCCGATCTCAGAGATACAACTGAATGTGCGTTATAACACAGATATGTATTCTAAAAAGAATGTACTGATTGTAATACATGAGTTCAAAGCGATCAACGAAAGGAACATCGGCGGAACAACATTGCATGTACATGATTTAATTAGAAACATGCGAAAGGAATTTAATTTTCATGTAATCTATTATTCTGTGGATGATTTCAGATACTATCTAACCTCTTATTTTTCATCTGACGAAATTACTGTTTCTCTAGGCATGTATTCTCAATATACAGCTTTAAATCTTTATAATGATGTTTTCAAGAAGGATATTGAGAGATTGATAACGGCCCTAAGAATAGATTTAATCCATATCCATCACTTAAGAAACATGTATTTGGATATTTTCAAAGTGGCACAAGAGAAGAACGTTCCCTTTATATATACAATGCATGATTTTTATTCAATATGTCCTTCGGTAAAACTCTTCGACGAGGAAACTTTTCTTTGTAATTATAACAACCAAAATGGATGTAGTTCATGCATATCAAAAAAGTTTAAACTGAATATTAATTTTATACCGTTATGGAGAAAAGAATTTTATTCGAATCTTAAATTAGCAAAGAAAATAATCGTCCCCTCTTCCAATACTAAGAATATTGTTTTAGATATATACAAAGACCTAACAATCGACGTAATAGAACATGGCTACAATCAAGCAAACAAAGAATCGAATTATTCTAACATAAAGAAAAACAAAAAAGAAAAGTTTAATATCGCTTTTATTGGTGGGATTTCAGAAGAAAAAGGTTTAAGATATTTAAAAGGGTTAATAGCTGAAGCTAGAAAATCCGAGATAACAATCCATCTCTTTGGAATGGCAGAAAATAAAAAATATAACACCAATAAACAAAATTATATCTATCATGGTGAATATTTACAGAAAGACCTACCTAATCTACTACTTGAGAACGACATTAAACTAGTATGTTTAATGTCCATGTGGCCAGAAACATATTCCTATACTTTATCAGAAAGCCTTATTGCTGAAATTCCTGTAATCACATTCGATTTAGGAGCTATAGCTGAACGAGTGAAAGCAATTGATGCAGGATGGATTTTCCCCATACACAGTACTGCAAAAGATATTTTTAAGTTCATTTTAACAGTCAAATCAAACATCGCAGGAGAATATCAAAAGAAAAAAGAGAATATCAGACATTATTTAAAAGAAATGAAGTCTGTAAAAGAAATGGCTGATGAATATGCAAGAATATACAATAAAACCATCAATACATTCCCTGTTTTAGCTTATGATACCAATGACACACAATCAAAGATTGAATTCTACAAAAAAAGCAGAGAACTCAATCCATCAAGTATAAAGTCGATACAAGAAAAGAAAGAATATAAACGCATAAAAAATATCATTAAAGGATCGGCACCCTTTAAACGCGCTTTTAGAGAAATGAAGCTCTATCGTGAGACCTATAAAAATAGCAAGTGGCGAAATAAAATCCTTTTCAAATTTATATGGTATAGAATTATATGTCTTAATACTTGTAGTACTTTTACCAAAAAATATTATTAGATAGTTCATCGTAAAAAGATGCCATACACATAACAAAAGAAGTCATAAACCAAATTCAATAAAGTTCCATCAAAATGATTAACGTCTTATACATAGCAGTAGGTGAAGGAGGCTCTGACCAAGCATTAATCACTTTAATTAAAGAACTTAAAAGCAAAATAAGGCCTTATGTCACATTAGGGAAATTAGCTAGCCAATCAACCATTGATAAATTGAAATCGGAAAATATACCATATAGTATTCTTAACTACGACTTCTTCTGGTATCCCTCAAAAAAAAATTTATGGAATTATATTACTCGTCCCATATATGCCTTTAAATTAAAAAATAAAAAGAAATTCTTTACCAAACAAATCATAGAATTATCCAAACAATATAAGATTGATATTATTCATACCAATTCTTCTGCATATCAGTTTGGGGCTACTGCAGCTCAATCACTAAAGATTCCACATATATGGCACCTAAGAGAGTATCAATCTTTAGATTTTGGACATTCACACGCTTACTCACTTCCATATTTAAAAAAACAACTACACAAATCCGGCAATTTCAATATAGCAATAACAAAAGGTATATATAATTTCTACCAACTAAAGGAGGAAAACTCAACTATTATTTACGACGGCGTTTTGAGGCAAAGTTATAAACCTAAAGAGCTTCCTAAAGAAGAGTATTTTCTATTTGTAGGACGCATCGTGAAAGAAAAAGGCATCTTTTCACTACTAAATAGCTATAAAGACTATCTACTAAGAGGAGGTACCTTCAAATTAATACTTGCCGGGAACTATTCTTCAAAGACAAAACAAAAAATTGATAGACTAATAGAAAAATACAATATACAAAATAATATTATGCTTAAAGGAATACTACCCACCAATCAAATATATGATCTAATGAATCGCGCAACAGCTTTAATCGTCCCATCACCTTTTGAAGCATTTGGTCTAATTACAGCAGAAGCTATGTTTAACAAATGCTTAGTTATTGGAAAAGATACTGCCGGAACAAAAGAACAATTTGACAATGGTCAAAAAAAATACAATAAAGAAATTGCTCTTCGTTTTACCAACGAACAGCAATTAACCACCCATTTAACAGATATAGAACAAAAACAGATACAACAATACACAGAAATCATCGAACGAGCATATAATTATGTTTCGTCATTATACTCTATTGAGAACAATGCCAAACAGATAGAGTGTCTATATACATCTATTCTTAGAACATAATTATTTATAAGACGTAAACAAAATTACATGCATTTACAATATCAATAATTATTTTATATTTATCTTTGCAAAAAAAAATTAGGCCGTGCTATTTAACTCATTCGAATTCTTAGTCTTTCTACCAATAGTATTCTTATTATATTGGTTTGCTTTCAAAAAATTAAGAGCACAAAACTTATTTGTTGTTGTAGCTAGTTATCTATTTTATGGTTGGTGGGATTGGCGCTTTCTTATCTTAATAGCGTTTACTACTTTATGTAGTTATGCAAGCGGAATCCTACTTGAACGGCAAGAAGGACATAGACACATCCAACGTTTAATAAGTATTGCCAACATTGTATTAAACCTAACCATATTAGGAATATTCAAGTATTTCAACTTCTTCTCGGAAAATTTACAACACCTGTTTCAGTGGTTTGGATTTGAATTGGATTGGGTCACATTAGATATTTTACTTCCAGTAGGAATTAGCTTCTATACATTTCAAGCACTTAGTTATACAATCGATATCTACCGTCACAAGATGAAACCCACACATGATATTGTAGCATTCTTTGCTTTTATCAGTTTTTTTCCTCAACTTGTTGCAGGTCCTATCGAAAGAGCGACCAATTTACTACCGCAGTTCGAAAGACAACGAGCTTTCGATTACACAGCGGCAGTAGATGGTATGAGGCAAATTTTATGGGGATTATTCAAAAAGATTGTTGTAGCAGACACATGCGCTGTCGCAGTCAATCAAATCTTTGCAAATTATCAAACACTTGATAGTTTGAATCTGGTTTGGGGAGCTTTCTTATTTACTTTCCAAATTTATGGAGACTTTTCTGGATACTCGGACATCGCTATAGGTACAGCAAAGTTATTTGGCATTAACTTACTACAGAACTTCAACTTTCCATATTTTTCTAGAGATATTGCCGAATTTTGGAGACGTTGGCATATTTCACTCACCACTTGGTTCAGAGATTATATTTATATCCCATTAGGAGGAAGTCGATGTAGCAAATGGAAATCTTTCCGTAACACTATGATAATTTTCTTAGTTAGCGGTCTCTGGCATGGAGCCAATTGGACGTTTATTTGTTGGGGTGCATTTCATGCTCTACTATTTCTACCATTATTACTCATGGGAAGAAACAGAAAGTATAAAGACATAGTAACTGAAAACAAATACCTACCATCCCTCAAAGAACTTGGACAGATTATTAGTACTTTCATTCTTGTAATGATTGGTTGGGTTATCTTCCGCGCCGAAAATATAAAAGAGGCCTATCAATATATCATTTATATGTTTACTAAATGGCAACCTTCATCGCTTGAATATGGAGTTAAATGCATCCAATACATTGCTATTTTGATTATCATAGAATGGATTAACAGACGCAAAATGCACGGACTAGAAATAAATATAAAATACCCTATAATCAGATGGGGAATCTACTGTGCCATATTCTATTATATATTTTATTACTCTAATGATATTCAAACATTTATCTATTTTCAATTCTAGAACTTTATGAGAAAATTTATATTAAAATGCTTATTCACCATATTCCCTATCATGGTATTAATATACGCATATGGCTTTTATGTGAATTTCTATTTAATAGGAAATATATTAACCAAAGCTGGTGATCTAGGAAACCTAGGATACTTCTATATTGATAAGGGTCAAACAAATTTAGGGAAAAAACTATACGAAAATAAGGTAGATCAATACCATGAAAGTATACAAGAAAAGTATAATATACTCACTATAGGAGACTCTTTTAGTCAACAAGGTTTCGGTGGCTATCAGAACTATTTAGGGAATAAATTAGGAGAAAGAATCCTCAACTATCCTGATCCTAGAGGAAAAGGATATTGCCCTGAAGAAATCGCATTATATTTACTTAACAATGACATATATACTAAATTAGGATGTAAAATTGTTATTATCGAAACTGTTGAAAGAGAATTTGTACAACATATACTAAGTTTCAGAGATATTACAAACATCAATTACAGCATTGACAATGAGGATGACACTAGCAAAAATATCTCTACGAAGAAAAGAGATTATTTAATGGAAACATTCAAATACATCAAATATCACTTGTATAAATCAAAAAGACCAGTAAAAGAGGCACAATTAAGCACAGACTGTTTTTCTGCCCCCTATAAAACTCTTTATTTTTACAATGACGATTTATGGAAATTATCAATAACTGAAGAAGAGTATAATACTATTTGGGACAGACTTAATAAGCTTCATAAACGTTTTCAAGAAAAAGGTATCGACCTCTATTACATGATAGCTCCCGATAAATACGACGTATACCAACCATATATAGCAAATAATCCATATCCGCCTAAGACAGTTATTGATCAATTAGAAGAAAATGGAATTAATCAACTAGATTGGCTGATCAACCCTAGAAACAAATTTAGAGAAATGATTTCCAGTGGAGTCAAAGACGTTTACCACATAGATGATACACATTGGGCAACTATAGCCAGTGAGACAGTAAGCAATATTATCGCAAATAAAATCACACAAGCTACCAAGTAAATTATCTCCTTGTTTTCAACAGGATTTATATCATTCAACTAAAAATAAAACTATTGAGTGATTACAGTCGATCTTTATCACGAGTAATTAACCATGGTATCAAACAACTAAAACTCTTATTAAAACGTTCTATGCAATAATCACTAAGATTTGCTTTTAAAGAAGATGTTAAGTACAACATAAGTTCCTTCTTAATTGTCGAAGAAACTTTTAGCCTTTTTATCTCTTTATAGAAACTTCCATGACGTACAGTTTTTCTTTGTTTCCCTATGTTGGAAAGAAAATGCTCGACTGTACTTACTATATACATATCTTCTTGAACTCCCTCTCCTGTCTTTTGAGCTTTCTTAGTAGTACTCACGCCATGCAAACGAAACTTATTCATTTTTTCATAAACTTCAAGTACCATACCTTGCCTCGCCATCTCTATCCAAAAAAGCCAATCACCACTATAGCGCATTGAAAAGCAAGACAAATCTTTTATTTGTTCAAAACATTGTTTACGAAAGACAACACCACTAGCATTGTAAATATAATTACGCCAATAAAGATTATGTTTTATATAATCTTCACCATCAAAAATACCTATATTGTGAGGACGACGTAATTGTTTTAAAGTCCAACGGTCAAAATCAGTAGATAGTTGATTCCCTTTTTCGTCTATACAGTGCGAACCTAGAAAACAGAAGGAAGCACGAGGATATTGATTTAAAACAGAAACAGCTTTCTCTAGAAAAAAAGATTCAGCCGCATCATCACTCTCGGCAATCCAAATATATTTTCCACGAGACAAACTTATTCCCTTTTGCCATTGAGCAAAAGGACTCCCTGTATTGACTGAATTAATCTCCAAATGAGCAACACGAGAATTTGTTTTATAATGGTTTAAAATAGACACACTATCATCGGTTGAAGCATCATCCAATAATATAATTTCATAGTCTGTATATGTTTGTGACAATACCGACTCAATACGTTGCTGTAAAAAACGAGCATAGTTATAATTAGGGATGATTATACTAACTTCCACCGGATGATTTTCCATTACAAACACACTATTTATCTTAGTTATTATAACAAACTGATAGCAAAGATACAGATATTATTCTTAAAAAAGACGCTAACCCTCTAATGTTTAGCAAAAAAGCCTTTAACACTTGTCACAACCAAATAAAATGTATACATTTGTAGAATTTTAGTGCAAGCCCCCTTAACTATTTAACTAACATAGTAATAATTATATGAATAAACCAATGGCGAGCAACATAAGTACATCGCTAATTATATCCACCTATAATAGAAGCGACGCATTAGAATTATGCGTTAAAAGCGTGCTACGTCAATCTCTCCTTCCTGATGAAATTATCATTGCCGATGATGGTTCTAAAGAAGACACAGGAGAACTAATTCATCAACTGGCAGCTTCCTCTGAAGTTCCCATTATTCATGTTTGGCATGAGGATTTGGGCTTCAGACTGGCCTCCATCCGCAACAAAGCTATTGCGAAAGCATCTAAAGAATATATTATACAAATTGACGGAGATATCGTCTTACACAAAGATTTCGTCAAAGATCATGTACGTTTTGCCAAAAGAGGTAGTTTTGTAACCGGTAGCCGTGTATTAATCCGGGAAGATTTAACCCAAAAGATGTTAGCAGAAAAAAACTGCATCATTTCCATTCACGACAAAGGTACTAAAAATACAATCAACGGAGTACATTTACCTTGGTTGAGTCCACTACTTCAACATTATCGTCAATGGGATGTTTCTTACTCGAGAGGATGCAATATGGCTTTCTGGAAAGAGGATTTGTTAAAAGTCAATGGATACAATGAAGCTATTACCGGATGGGGAAGTGAAGATCATGAATTAGTATGCCGCCTTATCAACAGTGGCGTACGCAAGCGTACCATCAAATTTGCGGGAATTGTGTTCCACCTCCATCACGAACTACATGGAACGGATAATTTAAACAACAACCGCAGTATTTTGAACGAAACGAAAGTCAGGAAACTAACCTGGTGCGATAAAGGAATCATACAAAACTAATATGGAAAAGAATTTGAACTTTTTAGATCGAAACGAATTTAACTACAGTCCATCAAAAGAAGTAGTAGAAGCTTTAAAAAACTTCGATATAAATAAACTTTGTTTTTATACCCGCATTTACGATGAAGGAAAGAAAAGTATATTATCTGTTTTCTTATCCGAATTATATGATATAGATGAAACACAAGTCCTGCTAGGCTACGGCGGAGAAGATATTCTGAAGCAAGCCGTTCATTACTTCCTGACTCAAGAAGATGGAAACAAAACGATGTTGATTCCCAAGTTCTCATGGTGGTATTATAAGTCAATTGCAGATGAGGTGAATGGCCATACTTTGCAATATCCTCTTTACGAAGACGGAAACACTTTTAAATATGACTTTGAGACGCTGAAAGATATGATTCAGAAAGAGAATCCGAAGATTCTTTTACTGGCTTCTCCCAATAACCCTACCGGCAACGGTTTAACTCCGAAAGAACTGGATGAACTGCTTGCAGAAGTACCCAGCCAAACAGTGGTACTGATAGACGAAGCATACGCTTCTTTTGTTTCAACTGATACCAGTTATATCAAAAAGCTGGTTAATAAATATCCGAATTTGATTATTTCCCGTACTTTATCCAAGTTTTATGGATTGCCCGGTTTACGTATGGGATTCGGATTTATGAGTAAGGAACTGGAAAATTTCAGCAGATACAGCAATAAATATCTGGGATACAACCGAATATCCGAAGATATTGCCATTGCAGCTCTTAAATCGGATGCACACTACCGCAACATCGCCAAACTGATGAACGAAGACCGTGAGCGTTACGAAAAGGAAATCGGCGTGTTACCCGGATTCAAAGTATATGAATCGGTTGCCAATTTCATTTTAATCAAATACCCGATAGAGCTAAAAGAGGCTTTACAAAAGGCTTTTGCCGAACAAAGTTATAAAGTGAAGTTTATGAATGAACCGGATATCAACACTCATTTGCGTATCACATTGGGACGCCCAGAGCAGAACCGGATCGTTATAGACACAATTAAAGAAATCGCATCCAAATGAAAGCAGTAATATTAGCCGCAGGAATAGCCTCACGCTTACGCCCGCTGACCGATACAACGCCCAAATGCCTCCTCAAGATAGGAGAACGATGTCTACTGGAAAGAGCTTTTGATGCTCTGATACAAAATGGATTCGACGAATTCATTATCGTCACGGGGTATCGCCAGCAGCAAATCGTTGATTTTCTGCAGGCACGTTATCCTGTCCAAAATATTACTTTCATCTATAATGACAGATATGAATCAACCAACAATATCTATTCATTATGGCTTACCCGACCATATACAGACGGGGAAGAAATATTGTTATTAGACAGCGATATTGTTTTTGATCCTCAAATTGTAGAGAAACTGCTTGATTCAGATAAAGCCGACATATTGGCATTAAATCGTCATGAGCTTGGAGAGGAAGAAATAAAAGTTATCGTAGACGATGCGCAAAAGGTTGTTGAAATCAGTAAAGTTTGCTCTATATCCGATGCTATCGGAGAGTCTATCGGTATCGAAAAGATGTCAGTTGAATATACCAAAGCTCTATTCCAGGAACTGGAAATTATGATTACCACCGAAGGATTAGATAATAATTTCTACGAACGGGCTTTTGAGCGACTGATTCCGCAAGGATATAGCTTTTACGTTATGGACACCACCGAGTTCTTCTCGGCCGAACTGGACACTGTAGAGGACTTTCAACAGGCACAAAAACTGATTCCAGCAAGTCTTTATTAATCAAAATTCAGATAGAAATGGCAAATTACGATATCCGCCCTCTACAGCTTCGCATATTAAAGAATTTATTAGCTGTTGACAAAGTTTGCAAAGAACATAATCTGCGATATTACATCATGGCAGGCACCATGCTGGGAGCCGTCCGCCACAAAGGATTTATCCCTTGGGATGATGATCTGGATATCGGTATGCCAAGAGCCGATTATGATTTATTAATGGCTAATGCCAAAGAATGGTTGCCGAAACCATACGAAGCTGTATGTGCTGAAAACGACAAGGAATATCCTCTTCCATTCGCAAAAGTACAGGATGCCGACACCACTCTAATTGAACGTATGCATCTCAAATATTTGGGAGGCGTATATATTGATATATTCCCACTGGACGGAGTTCCGGAGAGCCGCATGGCGCAAAGAATGCATTTTGCAAAGTACGAATTCTACAAACGTGTACTTTATCTGATTCATCGCGATCCATACAAGCATGGAAAAGGTCCCAGTTCATGGATACCGCTATTATGCAGAAAGCTTTTTACCCTTACCGGAGCACAGGAAAGTATCAGGAAAGTAATGAAAAAGTATGATTTCGACCAATCCGCATTGGTCTGTGATTATGATGACGGAATGAAAGGAATCATGTCTAAAGATATTCTGGGCATCCCTACTCCAGTCTTATTTGAAGATGAAGAAGTATGGGGAGTACAGAAATATGATGCCTATCTGTCACAGAAATACGGAGATTACATGACCATACCTAAACAAAGTGGGCAAAGACAACACAATTTCCATTATTTAGACCTGAATAAACCTTATCGGGAGTTTGAAGTCTAACTATAATCACATAAAGGTAAGAAGTAGAAATGAAAATAGGTTTTGACGGAAAACGTGCAGTACAGAATTTCACCGGTTTGGGTAATTATAGCCGCTATATAGTGGATATTCTATGCCAATTCTATCCGGAGAATGAATATGTATTGTATGCCCCTAAGAAACGGGAAAATAAAAGGCTGAACAAATTAACGAAGCAATATCGGCAACTACAGCTTTCTTACCCCACTACTTCTTTCTGGAAAAAGTTAAGTTCGTTATGGCGAGTGTTGGGAGTCACCCGCCAATTGGAAAAAGAAAGAATTGATATTTTTCATGGACTTAGCAATGAATTGCCCCTGAATATCCATAAAAGTGAAGTAAAAAGTATCGTGACGATCCACGATCTGATATTTCTGCGATACCCACAATACTACCATTCGATCGACAGGAATATATACACATACAAATTCCGCAAAGCCTGCGAAAATGCTGATAGAATCATTGCTATCAGCGAATGTACCAAACGTGATATTATTGAGTATTTCGGGATTCCTGCCGATAAGATAGAAGTTGTTTATCAGGGATGTGATACTTCATTCACGCACCCTGTAACAGAAGAGAAAAAAAGAGAAGTTCGAGCTAAATATCAGCTACCGGAGCACTATATCCTCAACGTAGGAAGTATTGAAGAACGAAAGAATGCCCTTTCGGCGGTACAAGCACTGACGATGCTTCCTGAACAAATTCATCTTGTCATTGTAGGACGCCATACAGAATACACTGATAAGATTGAACGTTTTATTAAGGAGAATAAGCTGGAAGAAAGAGTGCACATCATCAGCAATGTTCCTTTTGATGATCTGCCGACTTTTTATCAGCTAGCTGAAATTTTTGTATATCCTTCACGCTTTGAAGGCTTTGGCATCCCCATCATAGAAGCTTTATACTCCGGAATTCCGGTAGTAGCCGCAACAGGTTCTTGCCTGGAAGAAGCCGGAGGTCCCGACTCGATCTATATACATCCCGATGATATCAAAGGAATGGCCAATGCTTTCAAACAGATATACTCTGACCCTGAAAGAAAGAAAGTAATGATTGAAAAAGGGCAAATATTTGCCAAAAGATTCTCTGAAGAAAAGCAAGCGGAAGAGATCTTAAACATCTACAAGAAATTAATGAGATGAACATACTTAAACACACAATAAAGAAATTTATATATGGCACTCTCCCATATTATTTCATGAAAGGATATAAGCCCGGCTCTCCTTATCTGAAATACTATGAATATATTAAAGAACATGGATATTCAAGACACCTGTATGAATTCAAAGATGAATATGCAAATATGCCCGTTGACATACAGAAAGACGAGGAGAAAGGTTTATACTATGTTCAAAAAGAAGAGAAACGGCTCTATTTCAGAAAGAGCACTCCGGCTAGGAAAATTCAAAAATATTACAGGGCTTTGAGCATGGAACAAGACAGGCGTTCACCGCACCATTACTTCAACAGCGTTAAAGAAGTGACAGGGAAAGTATTTGTGGATGTCGGTTGTGCCGAAGGCTATTCATCATTGGAAATTATCGAAGAAGCCAAACATGTTTATTTGTTTGAGCAGGACGAGCAATGGTTGGAAGCCATCAGAGCTACCTTCGAACCATGGCAGGATAAAGTGACGATTGTCCAAAAGTATGTAAGTGACCATAATTCTTCGAGAGAGCAAACATTAGACGATTTCTTCAATAATCAGACGGATGAACATCTGTTTCTTAAAATGGATATAGAAGGAGCCGAACGGCATGCATTGGCGGGATGCAAGAACTTATTTCAGAATTGCCAGAAACTAGATTTTGCCATTTGCACATATCACCTGCGTGATGACGAAGAAGTTATCTCTGCATTTTTGAACAAGCATAACTGTACATATATTAATCAAAAAGGTTTTTTCAGGCATAGAATCCGCAGTGTAGTGATGCGCGGAAGTAAGAAGTAATCAATCATTGATAATCAGCAGAAAGCAATTCACAATAATCATACTTGCACAGATATGTATCATAGATATGCTTTTCCTTTTTCAATAAGAAACG